>JAABUZ0100001675.1_pt1 | contig 40775 bp, 36 predicted proteins | sample 5562091 | NCBI WGS metagenome assembly JAABUZ01 (sample SAMN12813069, study PRJNA571459) | rock metagenome | isolation source: Antarctica rocks | place: Antarctica: Victoria Land, Linnaeus Terrace sud | collected 2015-12-21
AAGTGCCAAGTTGAACAACCCAACCAAGTTGCTCAATCCAAGCTGGCTACAGCCGCATGATTCCCGTACCCCTTTTATGGCGAGGTGTACTTAGTTACCGAAGAAGGAGTCAAGTATTAAGTTTTTTAACATAACACTCATCCACACCCACAAGGGGAGCCGGTTTTTCCGCGTCCGTCTGATAAATTTCGATTAATTCCTTGATGTGTTCTTCTACTGGTTTAGCTAGCCGCGCCTCTTTCCAGAACTCGGTTAGGAGGTGCGGGTTCTCTCGAATAGTACGGAGTTTGTACTGAAAGTCGCCTTCTAAAGCAGGATCAAAAATGAAAGCAGGATGGCGAACGAACTCCTGTGCGCCTCCTAGATTCGAGCAAAGTACCGGCACGCGGCAAGCTAGTAGCTCAAAGGTGACTTGCGGCAAGTTATCTTCCCATAGGGGTGGGACAACTCCCAAGTGGATGCTATCTAACATGCTAGGAATATTTTCGTAACTGTACCCAGGGTAGTAACGTAAACTATGAAGAGACTGAGCCAGGGATAGCAACCGCCCTTTCTGCTCAATCGCCTTTGCCAGCTCAGTCGGATCACTGATTCGGCTTGCTATAACCAGATCAAGTGATCTTAATTCCGACTCTGGTAGAGAAGGTAGTGCCTCTAACAGGAAGTCGAATCCCTTATATTTTAATGGTGGCCCCATGTAGATTAATTTGAAGGGCTGTCCTGGAGAGTAGGCTGCTGGGTTATTGCTTGGCACTTGGAACTGAGCCGCTTTGCTGCCTATATACTGTGTAGTCAATCGAGCTGGGTCAACCCCGTATTGCTTATAAATAGAAGTGGTACGCTCAGAAACAGACAGTGCTACATCAACATAGCGGTTTATAAGAGAAATAATTTCTTGTCGGCGATGACGATACAAACCGGCTTGCTGGGGCAGTTCTGTACCAGTCACCTCTAGTTGCTTAATGAGGGGAGATTTTGTCGGACTTCGCAGTTGAGACCAAAATTTGCGAACGTAGAAGATTTCGTAAATTTTTTTAACTAACTGTAGAGGAAGTGCTTCCTTATCCTGACCTACCAAGCTTCCTAAATGATTTATTTTTTTGTTAGTCAGTTGTAGATCCCAATGTATTTTTTCGGGTATACAGGAAACACAGGCTCGTCCTTCCAAATAATTCGAGCATGCGCTACTGCCCCACTTCCATAAACTTACTTGAGGGCAAACCGCCCAATAATTGTGCAAGCTAAACACGACCCTAGCGCCACTCTCTTTAGCTAACTTGAGGCAGTTAGCAGTTAATCCCTCCATGTTCTGAAAATGAATAATATCGAAAGGCTCCTGTTCTGCCAGAAACTGTTGAAAGCATTTTTCTAGGTCAGGATTTTGAATGGTTGCTATAGGATCGTGGAAAGAAGAGTAACTAGGAGCGGCAACAGGAGAGTTGACTAATGAAAATGTAGGCACATGAGGATGACGCTTATTACGAACCTTTTTGATGTATGGATCTCTACGGAAATAGCTGTAATCAAACCCAGAATACAGAAAATTAACTTGAGAATCTTCTTTGTTATTAAAATAGTCAAGTAAATTGCGACAGTAGATAGATACACCTCCCCCCTCAATCTTTTTTTCGAAGTAAGGATCCCAGTTGTAATAGAGTACTTTGTATGACATATTTTCCTAATGTTCAGGTGTAGAGAAAACCAGGCAACGGTTTATGTCGTCAAAAATCAATCTTCTGTAGTTCTGCATGACCTAATGATGCTTTCGCTCATATAGTCACCTTACTTGACCACTAGTGGTTACTAGAGAGTCTTTGGGATAAGAGCAAATCAACCTTAATTTTATGAAAGTCTCCATCTACTTTGACATACTACTACCCCACGATATTTGTGTCCTTGAGCCTCAAATGTGCTATTTCGAGTTATGCTAAATGAAGCCAAATAGTCGTCTTGCTCGTAAAGTTGATACGCATCCCACAGTGCTCCCTCAACCCGATATTCACCAGATGTCAGCAGCTCAATCGGCAGTTCAACTTTCAGTGAAGTAAATCCCCTGGGTAATTCATTAAGACTGTCCAATGCATAGGAAGACATAATTGGAATGTCATTAGAATTGTACAGAGTAAATCCAAGATGCACATCATTATTTTCAATAGAAATTTCAAAGACCACGTCTGCTTTCATGCCTACTTTCACGTTATCTATAACGTGAGCTTGAGTATCCTGGATAGTAACTTTAACGAAACGAGTACCAGATTGTTTTGATATTTTTTCTTTATTTTCAGCAAGTTTTTTATAATACTCGTCCACGGCTCTATTCACTTCACCATTAAATGCAACCTTTCCACTGTTTAATAAAATCCCTTTATTGCATAAAGTTCGAATTGCTGCCATATTATGGCTCACAAACAACACTGTCCGCCCTTCCTTCGCCACATTCTCCATCTTCCCCAAGCACTTCTTTTGAAAGGTAATATCCCCCACTGCCAGTACCTCATCCACCACCAAAATCTCTGGCTCTAAATGTGCCGCTACCGCAAATGCTAACCGCACGTACATTCCCGAGGAATAACGTTTCACAGGTGTATTTAAAAACTTCTCCACCTCCGCGAAGGCCACAATATCATCAAACTTCCTTTTAATCTCAACCTTGCTCATCCCTAAAATGGCTCCATTGAGATAAATGTTCTCTCTGCCAGTAAGCTCTGGGTGAAAACCCGTACCCACTTCCAACAGACTTGCCACTCGTCCTCTAACTGAAATGCGTCCTTTCGTAGGTTCAGTAATCCGGCTTAAAATTTTGAGTAGCGTTGATTTTCCCGCCCCATTGCGACCGATAAAGCCGACGCTTTCTCCTTGCTTAATTTCAAAAGAAACATCTTGCAACGCCCAAAACTCCCCGCAGTTGGAGTCGGGAATGCTTTTTTTTGAAGATAGCAGCAGTCTGCGGCTTAAAGACTTGGCTCCATCAGTGACTTGATCTCTAAGAGTTTTATATGTTTCCTGCTTTTGATCACCGATCTCATATTTCTTGCTCAGGTTTTCAACTCGAATTGCAATATCCGACACGCGCTCAGCTCCCACTTAAATGACATCTGCAAAGGTACGTTCCATCTTGCGGAAGTACCAGATACCACTAGCAAGTAACAGGACAACCACTCCCATAGATAGCGTGAATCCTGGCCAGTAGAGTTTTGCATCTCCGCCTAAAATAGCCCAGCGGAAGCCATCGATCACACCTACCATTGGGTTCAGCGAGTAGAGCAATCGCCACTGCTCTGGTACGCGTGTACTACTAAAGCCCACAGGCGAGACATACAAGCCAAACTGAACAATGAACGGTACAATAAACCGAAAATCTCGGTATTCTACATTCAGCGCTGCCAACCATAACCCCCCTCCCATCGCCGCTGCAATGGCAATAACAATAAACAGCGGTAGAGTCAGGATGCGCCAATCAGGTACATAGTTATACCAAGCCATCAGTGCCAACAAGATCATGCCGGAAATCAAAAAGTCAACAAAGCTGACAATCACAGAACTAGCAGGCACAATCAGGCGCGGGAAGTAGACTTTAGAAATCAAATTAGAGTTGGTGATTAAGCTATTACTGCATTCTGAAAGCGCATTTGAAAAGAATTGCCAGGGTAGCAGCGCCGCAAATACCAGAATTGGGTAGGGCGCATTACCTTCAGAAGGTAACTTCGCTAGATAGCTAAACACCACTGTGAAAACAATCATTGTTAAAAAAGGTCGAATCAAAGCCCAGGCAATGCCGATGGCAGTTTGCTTGTAACGGACTAAGATGTCACGCCAAGCTAAGAAATAGAACAGCTCTCGGTAGCGCCACAGGTCTTTCCAATACTGGCTCTCAGTCCGACCCGCCTCGATAATTAGTTCTCTTGTTTCCATATGTATGTATCTGTATAGGTTGCGCTTGGATCTAGCTGCTTATCTCAAACTTAGTACTACAACGAGCTTAGCTTACTGGAATCCAGAGCGATCGCTATTCTTTTAGCCCAAGGTATTGCTGCCAGAAACTAGTAGATGTCAGCTCTTTTGAAGCATTTTTCCATTCTGTACTTATGGATGACCATTTAATACTACTTCTAGCAGCAAGTTTAAACCACCTAGTCAAAAGTCTAATCCCAGCCATTTTATCTATATCATTTTGGTACAAACAAGCGCTTCCTTCTCTAAATATGTTAACCCTCTTTTTTGCGAATGCCTGAACTCGCTGGCCTGGATTGCTAGGGCCAAGCGAAACAAATACCTCATCGTCACTCGTGAGAAAATTTGGTAGCAGATGACCATTGAGAGTTAATAAGCTGACAATTTTCTTCAAGCTTCCAGCTCTTGACTTCGGTTCAACCTGGTTCGGCGGCAAGTAATTCTGCTGGATATTTTGGTTGTTATAGCTCTTGCTAAGCTTTAAAATGTTATAATGCAAAATTTCTGGAGCATTAGTTTTGAGGAAATCTGGTCCTTTTAGATAATCTTCAAAAGCCTTTACAGTCAGTTCTGCTGAATTATACTCAAAAAACAATAAAAGAACAATCAAAACATTTGTAGTATCTTTAATTACATTATTATATCCTAAAGAGCCGTGAATAGCATTATTTATTAAACAATTGCGATAAGTATAATAATTGTCCCAAATAGGATATTTTGCATAAAACGGTTCATGCCACACTGCTATGGCTGGGAAAGCTACTATTTTGCTATTAACACTTTCTTTAATTCTTAAACCAAACTCTATATCATCTACCTTGATAAAGAAAGGCATCGGCAATCCGATTTCTTCAATAAGTTTTTTCGAAAAAGCAAAAAACCAAAAACCGCCATAATCTAAATTTTCCTCCAGCAATAAAAAATTGAGGGAATTAGAAGTTTCTAGCTCAAGATTATGCTTTAGAGGAGCAGTTCTATATGTATTGTTTTTATCGCGCAAGGAGCCAGCTTCATACAAGAAATGCTTTTTGGATAAATCTAGCATGCTGCCAGCTACAGCAAAATCGGATTTAGCGTACTCATACAAAGTAAATAGTCTATAAATCGATTCACTGTCTAGCTCTATATCATCATCCATAAATAGAAAATGGGAATAGGCGTTTGACTCTAAAGCTTCAATTAATCCTCTAGTAAACCCACCACTTCCACCTACATTTTTATTGGAAATCAGTTGAACTTTTGGAGAGCTGAAGTCCGATTCGCTTAAACTTCTACCATTATCAACAATAAATATCTTAAACTCCTTAGTTTGCAGCAATTTATCTTGTAAAATAGTATGTACTGTATTTCTAATATAAGCCTCCTTTTTGAAGGTGCAACTGATAATCCCCAAGGAGACTTCGCTAGTTTTAGCTTGGTCAGTTGCAATTACTCCTTCTTTAAATACACCCTGGTCACTTAAGCAGATTATTGACAAATATATTCTGCCAATAGCTTCAGTTGACCGGAGATTTGGCACCAAAACTTTCACATCATCTGATAAGTGACATTGCTCAAACTTCTCTTTGGCAATCAGTTCTCTGTTATTTCCCTCATATACTTCTCTGTAAAGCGAGACTTCAAAATCCCCTTCAAGCTTCAGCAAATAGTAGATAGAGTCAAGCTTTGTATATTTAGCATAGAAGTTTTCGTAAACTGAATTAAAGTAAGAATTTAAGGAAATAATTCCACCCTGATGTAACATAATTTTTTTGTCAGCTTCAGGATAATTTATAGTTGCGCCTTCATTACAGTGAACGTATAAACTAGAAACGTCGGCTGATGAGGGCAGCTTTATCCTACCTAAGATATTCATATACTCTCTCCCTATTTTGGTAGTTCAAGTCCCTGGAAAAATATCTAGCTGCAGGCATCCTTTCAATTCTATTTTTTCATGCCAAGGTATTGCTGCCAGAAACTAGTAGAAATCAGCTCCGTTGAAGCAGCTTTCCATTCTGTACTTATGGATGACCATTTTATACTACTTCTAGCAGCAAGTTTAAACCACCTAGTCAAAAGTCTAATTCCAGCCAATTTATCTATATCATTTTGGTACAAACAAGCGCTTTCTTCTCTAAATATGTTAACCCTCTTTTTCGCAAATGCTTTATACCTTTGACCCGGAGGATAACCAGGACCAAGCGAAATAAACACTTCATCGTCACTCGTGAGAAAATTTGGCAGCAGATGACCATTGAGAGTTAACAAGCTGACAATTTTTTTTAAGCTTCCAGCTCTTGAATTCGACTCAACCTGATTCTGCGGTAAGTAATTCTGCTTGACGTTTTGAGTTTTATAGCTTTGGCTAAGCTTTAAAATATTCGCATGCAAAAGTTCTGGAGCATTAGTTTTGATGAAACATGGCCCTTTTAGATAATCTTCAAAAGCTTTTATAACCATTATAGCAGAATTATACTCAAAAAACAACAAATGATAAATCAACCATTTTGTCAAAAATTTAACTGCATTTATATATCCTAATGAACCGTGGATAGCATGGGTTATTAAATGATTACGATAATTATAATAAGCATCCCAAGTAGGGAATTTTGCATAAAACGGCTCATGCCACACAGCTATAGATGGAAAAGCCACTATGCTATTAACACTTTCTTTAATTCTTAAACCAAACTCAACGTCGTCCACCTTGATAAAGAAAGGCATCGGCAATCCGATGAGTTCAATAACTTCTTTAGAAAAAGCAAAAAACCAAAATCCTCCATAATCTAAATTTTCTTCTAGTAATAAAAGGTTGAGCGAATTATTATTTTTTAGGTCAAGATTATGCTTCAGAGGAACACATAAAAATGGTTCGGATGCCATGGTTTCATAACTTTTTGCGTACAATGCTCCGGCTTCATACAATACATGGTTTTTATATAGATCTAGCATACTGCCAGCTACGGCAAAATCTATTTTGGCGTATTCATACAAAGAAAACAGCCGATAAATCGATTCGCTGTCTAGCTCTATATCATCATCTAAAAATAAAAAATGTGAATATGTGTTTGACTCTAAAGCTTCAACTAATCCTCTAGTAAATCCACCACTTCCACCTACATTTTTATGGGAAATTAGTTGAACTCTTGGTGAGCTAAACTCAGATTCGCTTAAAGTTCTACCATTATCAACAACAAATATCTTCAACTCCTTATTTTGCAGTAATTTATCTTGTAAGATAGTATTTAATGTATTTCTTATGTAAGCCTCCTTTTTGAAGGTACAAGTGATAATCCCCAAGGATACTTCTCTAGGTTTATCTTGCTCTGTTGCAATTAACCCTTCTTTAAATACACCCTGGTCACTTAAGCACGTTATTTCCAAATATATTCTTCCAGCAATTTCAGTTCCTAAAAGATTTGGGAGCAAAACTTTCACGTTATCTGATAATTGACATTGTTCAAACTTCTCTGTTAAAAGCAGATGTCTGTTATCTCCTTCATATACTTCTCTGTAAAGTGAGACTTCAAAATCGCCTTTTAGGTTCAGCAAATAATATAGTGAGTCAAGCTTTGTATATTTAGCATAGAAGTTTTCGTAAAATGAATTAAAGTAAGAATTTAAGGAAATAATCCCCCCCTGACGTAAAATTATTTTTTTGTCAGCTTCAGGATAATTTATAGTTGCGCCTTCATTACAGTGAACGTATAAACTAGAAACATCGGCGGTTGAGGGCAGCTTTATTCTACCTAAAGTATGCATATTCTTACCTATGTTGTACCTATTTTATTAGTAAAATAACTTTACTTTGTCTTTTTCAGATCAAATTATTGCTCGTCGTAAAACAAATTTACGACGAGCAGAACTTCTATGTCATCAAAAAGTTTTTACAACAGAACCATCCACAGACACTAGTTTTTTGTCTACGTCTTCCTGTGGTTCTCCATTCACTCGTGCCGCAAGCTGAGCGTAGATCGTCAGAGCCTGTGAAGCACGAAAGGTACTCGAAGACATCGCGGGAATTAGTGTGAAAGATGTGGGGACCGTACTTGTGTACGAGCATGCCCGCATTGTCGTAGTGATCGTAGGCATTCCCGCCGATGTGAGGGCGCGTATCAACAATCAGGATTTTTTTGCCAGACTGACTCGCCAGCCGTTCCGCCAGAACGCTCCCGGCGAACCCGGCTCCCACAATTAAGTAATCGAACATTTAAGTATTCCGCTTGTTTAATCTTTAAGCTTCTACGTCACTGAGTAACACTTGATATGCGCCGACGCAGAGCGTAAGTCATCGCCAGCATTCTACTGTAGCCATCAGATCCGAACCATCGCATCACTGCGATCGCCAAACTCAGGCGGATGTAATTCCGCGAGTAACGTATCTGAGGAAAGTGGGCAATGGCTAAGGTGCGAAAACGAATCGCTCTCTTGTAGTCTCTATTACCACCTTGCAGGGCTTTCCAGGCTAAAAAGATGTTTGCATGACCATAGCTTCGGCTTTTCAAATACATTAGCTCTGGCGGTGCAGAGCGGAATGCTTTTTCAATTATGATCTGACAAGCTTGTTCTACTAATTGCCAATTTTTGGTCATGTTGTTGTGGTGCTGTCGATAGCGCATTAAAGGTTCTTTAACCACTGCAAAAGGATAACGAGCCGCGATGCGAATCCACATATCCCAATCGTCAATGTTGCGTAAATTTTGATCAAATCCCCCGACAGTTTCAAAACAACAACGACGCACCATTACTGAAGAACTAGGTACTGTATTTTGCTCAACCAGTTGCTTCCATACGTCACCCTCTGTATTCGAGGTCATGACTCTGCCCGTGGGCTTTCCCTGTTGATCAATTAGAGCCATCCAAGTATGCACCAAGCCTACTGCCGGATTATCCTCCAGACAACGCACTTGTTTTTCTAGTATGGTCGGCTCCCACAGATCGTCAGCGTCCAAGAATGATACATACTCCCCTTGAGCATGGGCAATGCCTTTGTTGCGTGCTGCAGGTACACCCTGGTTTTCTTGCGAAATTAGTGTGACTCTTGGGTTAGCTAGCTGAGAAACCCATTGGACAATATGGTCTGAGCTACCATCATCAATAATCAATACTTCAAAATCAGTAAAGGTCTGCCTCAGAACGCTCTCCACAGTTTCAGGCAGGTAGCTCATGGCATTATAGGCTGGGATAACAACGGAAACCTTGGGCATTTTCGGGACTCCAGAGTAGTTCGGTAACTATAAATTGCTCGCCTTCTGTGCTATGGGATTTTAGTCAACACAGCACATTAAACGTAAAGACTATCAACATTGGAGTTACTTGATACCGATGCCAGTTCTGAAGCATCCACTCCTTCGTCGCCAACAAAGGGCAGAGTATTTAGTATGCGAATGACTCTTGCAGGGTTCCCTACAACCACAGCCCCTGCCGGAACATCTTTCACAACAACAGAACCGGCTCCAATAACAGCATTATCCCCAACTGTAATTGCACCCAAAATTACAACATTAGAGCCGATGTTTACATTATTGCCAATTTTTGGTGACCCACTGCATGACCCATCTGACAGGTTTTTATTCCCAATCGTGGTGGAATTTCTCAAGGTACAATTCGCACCGATTATAGTTTCATGATTTACGACTAAAGCTTGACCATGAAAGACCTTAAGATTTGGTCCTACCTGTGTATCCCAGGGTAACTCGAACCCTATTATCCATCCAATTAATACTGAGTACAAGAGCCGATAAAAGATAGAAAAAAAAGAAAAAGGTGCGGATAAACCTCCCAGTATTTGGGCTGAGCGAAACATCAATGCTATAAAACGAGACTTAAAGCTTCCTTCGTTATTAGCTTCCCAATCTTGTAGTAAATAAATAATAAACTTACTCATATAATAAACACCTTTTTAATTTAAAGTAAATTAATCTGATTAGCCAGAAAGAAATCGTGCCAAAGGGCTATTTCGATGCGGCGGCTGATCCCAGTTCCAACCGGCGATCGCAAACAGTATCCACCAGTAGAAAAAGAAAGTGGTTTGACTCCACATGTTCTCGGTAAACATCGCCACAGGTATAGATAGAAAAACAGCCAACAGGGTCAAGCAAAAGTCGCGGTGGGCACTTCCGCGGGGTGCGCACCCGACTAACTGGACAAGACGCACAAACTGAGCGCCGAGAAAGAAGAGAAAGGTTATCAGACCCACTATGCCTCCTTCTACCAGAGCCCGGACGTAGTCGTTGTGGGCATAAAGGTGATACTCACTCAAGTAGACGCTAGTTCCCTGACCGTAACCGAGGATTCGGGAGTTCTGCCATGACTGCAGTAGGAAAGTCCATTGAGCAAGCCGCCAGTTGAAACTGTTGAAGTCCCAATTTGCTGTTATAACTGCCCGCGATACATCGAAATTATGATCGAATAGTGGTGTACTCAGCACTGAGCTGAGACGCTGCTGACCAAACGGTGTACTGCTAAACAGGGCCAGGGTTAACACCACCAACACTATCCCCCCAATTAAGTTGGGCAAGTTCAATCTGGGGGCAATCAAAACTACAACAAATACGCTAAACATCGTTAAGCCAAACAGGGCCTTGGTACCTACAAAGAGAAATGCGAGTAAGCCTAGCAAGAGTATCCAGGGCCAGCGTCGCCGTGCCCGCATCAGCTTCCAGCAGGTCAACGCTATAAACAGCAACAGGTAGGTTACTAAGGCATTCGGGTGACCTAGAGTACCTCGGAGCCGCTCTCCTAAGGGCCAGAGTACGCTAGGTAGGAGAGAAACAGGCAGGAATATCTGCATCAACGCTACTGTGACTGGTGGGATGAGAGAGAGGAATAGCAGGGAGATGATCTTCTCAGGATGGAGCCGGTCTTTCAACTGCATCACAAGCAAGTAGACGATCAGCAACGAAAATAAGCGTGTCAACTCGCGGCTGATGTCCGGTAATACGTCAACATTTAGTGGTCCTATCTCTCCCAAAACATATAGTATTGGCCACAAGCCCTGCAGCATCAGCCAGCCAGCGAAGAACCACCAAAACCCATCGGTGTGTACAGTCTGTCGCGTCAGTAACAGCACGGTCACGTAAAGCAAAGTCAGTGCGTCAATTCCAAGGGAAAGTAAAGTCGGTATTTGCTGTTCGGAAAAATTATCAAATGAACTGCGCAGGAGCAACATACCCAGTGCGGCTCGCTCAAAGTCGGCAAAAAAGTATACAACCACTATTACTGCGGCTAGAGCTTTGCCGAGGTAAAGTGAATTAATGCCTGCGAGCATACCTGCGGCTGTACCAACCACCACACCTCCAACCCCAACCCAAAACCTTAAACCCAAGGAAGGCATCGAAAAGAACTGAAGTGGTAGAACATGTCGTGATCGCATAGCAAAACCTTCAGTGGGAAACATCGATATACCTATCGATTGACTGGGGGCTGGTAACTCTTGTTAGGATACTGATAGTACATCTCAGTCAGATTGCTGATCCCATTCACAGCAACTCCTAGGATAGACACTTGATTGCTCGTTAGCTGCGAAACTGCTCGCTGCAGTATGTCCGTTTTAGTAAAGTGTGGACGTGCAACCAGGAGCAGACCGTCGCTGTTGCGACTTAAATGGGTAGCATCAAAGCTGCTTGTGACTGGCGGAGTGTCTACAATGACTAAGTCATAATGGGCAGCAGCCTCTTCTAGGAAAGTACGCATCCTGACTGATTCTAATAAATGCGAGTCACTTGGGTGTGATTCTCCACAGCACACCACCCAGAGGTGATTGATGCTTGTCTGCTGCACCGCTTCAGCGAAGGCAACACGCCCCTCGATGACATCCGTAAGTCCAGGTTGAGCGGCTAAGTTAAACAGTTTGTGCTGCGTAGGGTGACAGAAGTCTGTATCGACGATCAACGTACGGCGAGACGACATCGCTGACACTGCTGCAAGGTGTGAGACAACCACTGACTTACCCTCCCCAGAGAGGGTGCTGCTGACAACGACTACCCGCACGGCTCGTTCAACACTGCGAAACTGCATTGTATTGAGGAGCATACGATAGGACTGAACTAATACTGGATTCTTCAGAAATAAGCCGGAGTCATCCGGACTTAGCGAAGTAGTGCGTAGGATAGGCAGCACGCCAAGCACAGGCAGGTTCACTAGTTTCTCAGCTTCAGTGGCATTGCGCAGTGTGCCATCGAGTACTTCCAGCAGCAGCACAACGCCAATAGCCAGGATAATACCAGCCGCGTTAGCTATTACCAGCACAACTGACTTCTTAGGCCAATTGGGTAATTTGGGTGGCACAGCCCTTTGAATGATGCTGAGATTGCTTCCGAGTTCGGCTTCAGCAATGCGCGCTTCATCCAGTTTGCGTTGCAGCAACTGAACAGAGGAGGCAGCCTGTTCGCGTTGACTTGTCAGTACAGCAAGTTCCTCCTCCTTATTCGGGAGTTGAGCCAGGCGAGCCTGCAATTTAGCTTCTTCACGACGCACAGCACCTAGCTTGCCTTCGAGTCCTGAGCGCTCGATCTCGCTGAGGACGAGTCTGGTAGCTAGATCTTGGCTCACCTGATCAGACGCTACGTTGCTAGGGCGGTTGGTCTGAGCATTGTTAGGCAACAGGCGAGACAGCTTTTGAGTGTAAAGGGCACGGATAGAGTTCCGCTGTTCAATCAGCTTTAACAGAGTTGGATTGTTATCTGTTAAACGCGTACGACTGACGCTCACCTGTGACTCCAGGTCTGCCAACTTGGCACGTAAGCTATTTAGTTCTGGATCTTGACCACTGCGCACCGCTGCGTATGTGTTCTTGAGCGTGTCCCTGTCGGTCGTTCGCTCAAGCGCACTCTCACGCCCCTTTGCTTCTTGGAGTTGGGCAGACAGAGCACTATCCTGTGCCTCTAAACTTGCCAGGCTTTGCACTAAACTTTGCGTTTGAGCGCCGAGGGAGACAGCGCCACTCGACTTTTTGTAATTACTTTCGTCAACTGCCGCCTGAGCCAGCTGGGCGCGACTTTTGGGTACCTCAGTTTCCAGGAATTCCCGCAGTGAACGGGCACGATCGCGGAACCCTTTGGTATTTTCCTTTACCATCACATCTGCAATTGCATTGAGCAACGCAGAAGTTAATAACGGGTTTGGACTTCGATATCTCAGATCAAGGATGCTAGTGGCGGGAACAATGACCACCTTCAAATCCTTGTTTAATGTTCCCATTTGAGGTAAATCATTGATACCCTGTAAGGAAACTTGAACAAGAGCCTGTTCTAGAACTCGCTGGGACTTAGCTACTTCTACTTGAGTAGCAATTGGGTTGGAATATTGGGTCGAATTCGGTTGGGTGATTTCACGGCCATAGTCGGAAACGGTCAACTGCCCGCTGTCAATTATGAGCCGCACATTCGCCTCATACATACGTGGTGTGATCGCCAAGTAAGCGAGCGAACCGCACATAACGGAGACGAAGGTAGCTATAGCAGGCCAACGATGCCGGATAAAGATTGATGGTAGTGAAGAAATGCTTTTGTTCATCATTTATCACCTCGTCTATCAACTTTGCCTTTAAGACTTTGGCTAGTCTTCATCAATCTCTACCAGACCAAACAATAAACAATAAATTATTCAAAATATAATATCATCTCATTGGAATACTGATCTTACCAAAATCTTTGCTAAACCTTTTGCCTCTATCTTAGATTAAGAAAGCGGCTTCCCTTAGCTAGATTCCTCTCTGGCAGGATTACCTTTTCTAGGAAATATTTGATGGTCTGTTCCTTAATCAACCCTTGTTGCACTAGTATTGTCCTAAGTGGCATTCCAGTTACTTTTTCCTCAGCTAAAGCATTATTAATATGTTCCTCAGTCACAAGGCCTGCTTCAAGTAGACAACTACACAGAGGTGTTATGTTGGCATAGTTAATTGAACCGGAAGCCAAGGCATGTCTGTTTGAAGGTTGAACCTGTGTACCGGATGTGTCAGACGAGGTGCAGAGTGTTGTGTACAATCTCAAAGTTTCTCTAGTAATGTGATCCCAATTGTAGTTAGCCTTGACATGGATTTGTGCATTTCTCGCCATTGCGGACATTTCCTGAGGGTGATGGAGCGCCCAGTCCAAGCAACGGACACAGGAGTCTATATCTCCGGTTTGGAAGAGCATACCTCGTCCCTCACCTATCAGTTGCTGATGCGGCAGAATGTTGCTTGCAATCACCGGGATACCCTCCTGCATCGCTTCTAGCATTGCCAAGGGTAATCCCTCTAACTCGGAAGGCAGTACAAACAACCCCGCCCCCCGAACGATTTCCGCCAGATTGGCTCCATGGAGTTCTCCCGTTAACACAACGTCTGTACTCCTAGAAGCCAGATTGACTATCTTCGAGACGAATTGACGACTATCACTGGCCCCGCCCACAAGGACGAGTTTCCATCCCGATGACTTAAGGGCTTGGAAGGCTTCAATCAGCAGCTCCGGACACTTTTCAGGTACAAGTCTGCCAAGGAACAGAATGTAGCGCTTCTGCGTCAGACCTAGCGAGGTGCCATAAGCAAAATCGGGATCCGACTCACCGAAGCCCGCTGGAGCGTTAGGGATGTAAAGTGTTTCTCTACCATAAGTCTTCATGAAGTAGGAGCCCAGTTCCTTTGAGACAACGATCAGCCCATCGGCGAAGCGTGCAGCAGCAACCTCGCCCAGGTTTAGCATATAGCTGGAAAATTTACCCCATTTGGCGCGACGCCCATCCAATCCCTGGCATGTGACCACAACCTTTGCAGTTGAGGTGATGCTTGGCAACCAGCTCATGAGAGACGGCCCCATAGCGTGAAAGTGGATGATGTCATAGTTAGTTGCGCTAGAGACAGTTGCCCCCAGTGCGGAATTGACCATAGCGTCCACCCCTCTAAACTTCAACGAGGGTAGAGAAACCACTCGAACGCCCCGAACCTCATAATTGTGCAGCCAGGGAGAGTCAGTGTACGAGCAGCGGGCAAACAAATCTACACTATGGCCCTGTTCAACCATGCGAGGGTAGAGTTCCTGGCAATAATGTTCTATCCCACCCTGTTTGGCGGGTAGCCCTTTTGCCCCAATTACAGCAATCTTCATCAGGGGGAAGCCTCTTTTAAATCGATGTGTGTTTGGCAGTCAGATAGCGGTCTTTTGATTGGCGTCGGGGGCCGCTAAACATAAGTTTGTCAGATTCTGGAATTTTTGGCTTAATTTGATGTCCAGTTGCCTAAAAAAGTGAAAGGTATCATGTATCATTAGGAATGGTCTTCTAAATTGAATGTGTGTTTGGGAGCCAGATAGCGGTCTTTTGATTGGCGTCGGGGGCCGCTAGCTAGGAGTTCGTCGGATGAGGTGGAAGTTTTAGCTGATTCATGTCTACTTGTTACTTGCCCAAGTGGTTGGTACTAGCTCAACCGCTTCGACTCCAGCAACCAGGTTTCGCTGCTCCCATCGGCGCAACATGTCACTGTACACAGCACCTACGACATTACGAGCGCTGTAAGGTTCGGCAGCCCGGACACATGCCTCGGCTGGGTAATCGTTCGGATGCAGCAGTACCTGGCGCAGGGCGTCGGCGATCGCCAGTGGGGTTCGCTCCTTAGATACAATCCCACTTTCAGCAGACAGAAGATTTGGGGTTTCGCCGCAGTATGTTGTTACTACTGGCGTTCCGCTGGCGAGTGCCTCGAGGACGACCAAGGGTAAACCCTCGTAGGCGCTAGTCAGTACGAAGACACTGCACACCCGCTGCAACTGTGCAAGTTCAGCCTGTGCTAAAGCTCCGAGCATCGTCACCCGATCCCCCAGCTTGAGACGGTCAATCTCAGCCTGCACATCATTCCCCAAATTCCCCTCACCTACTATCAGGAGGTGAACATTTAAATCGTTCAGAGCAGCTATGGAGCGTACCAGTAGGACAGGATCCTTTTGAGCATGCAAGCGACCAGCAAACAGGATGAAACGCTTATCCTCTGCTAAACCCAGTCGCCGCGCGAGGCTACGCCTACTAAAAGAGCGTTCCTCCAAGCTTAACGGGTAAAAAATATCGTTATCAACTGTGTTGTTGAGGTAGGTGACGCGGTCGGCGATCGCTGGGTAACGCTGCCGGTAATGTTCTGCCGATGCGGTATTGCACGATATAATTTTGGTAAACTGGCCTACTAAAAAGCGTTCCAAGGCAAAATATCCCGCTGGTAAATACTGCCACAAAATCGCGTTCTTACTGGTTTTAGGGTCCATCTGCTTCTGTATATCGTTGTGAACGAATAGAGTTTTGTCCCCTGGCCAGTAACGCGTTGCGAAAGTCGGTTCAATCCTATGAAAGTGCATGAAATCTGAGGCAAAGCAACTACCCATAAGGGCAGCGCTATACTTGACTGTGGTCGGTATCAGGCTACTAAAGTTATCATTTTTCAATCTGAATAGAGCTAAAAATTGAATTTCCCTTCCTGCTATTTCACCTGAGCGCCAATTACCTATAGGCAGTTGTGGCTCGTCTTCTGTACCTACTAGCCGCACCTCAAATTCACTCGGAGCATATTTAATAAAGGTACGGATAATTGTTTGAATCCCACCGATGGTCGGACTCCATGGGTTGAACTGGTAGAAAATGGTTAAAACAGGTTTTCGCATCTAATATAATTAATCTCTTAAATTTAATCCGTTTTTGTCAGCCGCATAGCGGTCTTCTGATTGGCGTCGGGAGCCGCTTGCTACAACTTTAACACTTGCGGGAATTTCTAGCTTATTGAACAGTTATTACTTGATTAAACAAATATCCTTGCCAACTCTGTTCTTGATTTAGGTGACATTCTAAGTGTTCTTTAAGCAACGCTACTGGTAATGTTCTGCTATGCTGTGTTGCCGGATATGATTTTATTCCCAAAAAACGACAATCAAATTCACTCGAAGCGTACTTCATCAAAGTTTTACCTCCCACCGATTTTTCCTGAGATAAAGGATTTAAATGTGATTGATGTTTATAGTTACATGGGTTTAACTGATATTAAGTGTACGAACCAAATAACCATTTATTTTTAGCGAGTTAAAGTATTTCTAACTACCTAGTTAACCAACTTAACCTAACTTCATTAAATTTTCAAGCGAAATTTTGGAAATAAAGTCATTAATTAAGTAAGAGTAAAGTTAGTACAAGTAATATCCCAAGTAATATTACACCTACAAGCAAGCAGTTTTGTCTGCGAGTGAATCTCAGCTAGAGTCCACGTAGGAATACGATTATTCATAAGGTTTTATACAAATAAGTTGTAGTAACAGAATTTGCCTTGTTTTGGACGCTGGCGGCTAGATGGGATGATCAACGAGATCTGAAGCACAAAGATTCAATCCAAGTTGGTTCCAATTGCGAATTGATGGCCATCGTCGCTCCAACTGACGACAACTGCTGGCTTGAAAAGTAATAGAACACAACGGTAGTCCTGAGAAAAACCACAGGTGGCTGTATGTGAAAGCAAAAAGATGGCGCAGATTCCTTTGCACTTCATTGCTGCTCAGGTCAATCAAATTCGGAATTAACCTTCGGGACAAGCCCTCTGGCACTGAAAATACATTTTCTCTGTTCACCAGCTTGGCTCCATCAGTAAAATTGCTGAACTATCTGCCTTACCAGCTATCGAAGTTCAGTATTTACACTGTAGACAGACTCAGTTAAGTAATTATAAGGCAACGCTTATCACAACAAATAAATTTTGTCAATGCGTAAATTCTGGGATAATGTGGGAGATGGAGATGTGGGTGAGCATCTTAAAGTCATACACCCAGGAATTGGATGAGCCAAACAGCCCTGAATTTAATTGCAATTTCTGTTTTTATGCTGACGCTTTCGAGTCTGCTGGGGCCATTGTTCAACTTGTCACCAGTAGTACCAGCGATCGCCACCTTCGGTCTATTGGGAATCGCTACCCTGGACAGCTTCAGCTGGCAAGGGCAGGGAGGCACGCTGCTTTTAGATTGGCTAGCCAGTACCTCACCCCAGCACCGTGATCGCATCGTCCGACATGAAGCAGGACACTTCCTGGTCGCTTGCCTATTGGGCATTCCAGTTACCGGCTACGCCCTTAGCGCGTGGTCAGCTTTGAAACAAGGGCAATCAGCGCTGGGCGGTGTTAGCTTTGACGATCAGGAATTGGCATGCCAGCTAGAACAGGGGACTCTGTCGGCTCAGATGTTGGATCGGTACTGCACAATTTGGATGGCGGGTATTGCCGCTGAAACCCTAGTTTATGAAAGCGCCGAGGGTGGAGCCGACGACCGGCAAAAACTTAGAGTTGTTCTGACGCCTTTAGGATTTTCTGCCTCAGCTCAAGAGCAAAAACAGCGTTGGGCGGCTCTACAAGCCAAGACCCTACTTCAGGAAAATTGGCCCGCCTACGAAGCGCTGGTAAGTGCCATGCAACAACGCGCCGAACTGACTGAGTGTTGTCGTGTGATTGCCCAGGAGCAAAAAAATTAAAAATGAAAAATTAAAAATCAATAATCCCCTGTTTTGAATCTTGCTAGTATGGAAAACTGCATTTCATATTTTGCAGAGGTTGGGAGACGATGACCGGAACCGATGAAGCAAAAGCCTGGTTTGACCAGGGTACAGTGCTGTTTGAAGTTGAGCAGCACGAAGAAGCGATAGCTTACTTTGACAAAGTAGTAGCAGTGCAGCCTAGCCATAGTAGTGCCTGGATCAGTCGTGCCAATGCGCTAACGTCTCTCGGACGCATTGAAGAAGCGATTCACTCCCTTGATATGGCACTGGAATTTAATCCGGCATTACGCACTGAAGTGATGCGCGATTTCAGTCGGCGTGGTGCAGAGATTGTAGAAGCGTTTGAAAAGAAAGTTGAGGAACTCAACCAAAAACAAGAAGAAATCGGCTTTGATTCTGAGTCGGAGCGGGAGGAATACTATCGCAACGGCCAAGAAATTATCCGCTCGGTTGAGGAGGGCGTTGCGGAGATTCAGCAAGTGTTTCCTTCGGATGCCCAATGAGTTTAGGGAGTAGGGGTAGATTCTTCACCACTGCCCACTCCCTATTCCCTACTCCCTATTTAGTTAATTTGAGAATCTGGGCCGTGACTGCGAGGCTTTCTTCGTAAAGCGGATCCCGACCCCAGCGCTGCAGTTGCTGACTTAGCAACAGTTCCGCCTTTTGGTCTGAAGGTAGGGTCACCTGTTGAAACCGGCAGGACTGGGCACCACCACCCGCCTCCATCCGCATACAACCCATCGTTTCCGAACATAGAACCGTACAACAGTCTGCCTCAGGGTTGGTTGAGTTCAGACGCAGGGCAATCAGGTCGCCCGGAATCTCACCTGAATTAGCTGTTGGGACTCCAGCCAACTCTGCTTCCACTTGGCGCTGGTTTTCGGTAACGAAGTAAATGCGTTTGAGGTCGTAGTCTCCCCCTTCTTGTTCGAAGCGAGAGGGAAGCCACTGCAATCGACTAGCCAACCACCCCAAAAACATCAGGGCTTGAGCAGGATTGCCTTTTTCGTAATCAATCGTCACCCGGTCAACTTCCTTAAGGGCGGCACGACGCTGGGGCGGATCGAAAGTTTCGGCGGTCAACTCCTGCCAAGCTGATAAGCGACGCCAGTTGAGGTCAGCAACCGGTGTACCCGCCTCTAGCAGCTCTTGCACGCTCACCAAATCTGTGTTTGGCTCACTAAAGTGGCTCGAGTCAACGACGACGGAATTGCAAGTTGCCGCCAGCCGTTTAAATAGGTCGTTGTTGGGGTCTGGTGTTGCTTTCCACCAAAGAAACTTCGGCAAGCCACCAATTAACAGATTCGCAACCATACCACCTACTCGTTCGAAAGCGGTGGCGGTTCCCTTGAGGGTAATGTATTCGCAGCAAACGAGCGTAGTTGACGATTGTTTTTGGATGGGGCAATAAGCGGAAACCTGAGCCGTCACGCCTTCGTCTTCCCCAGCCACTGGGCAGAGGGCAATGATGCGACAGGGGTTGCGACTAGCGATCGCATCTGCAATAGAGGGGCTTTTCGTATCCAAGGCATACGCCATACCAGTTGTGCTGCTGTCCCCACGATTGGCACCGTTACCGTGACTGAGGGCAAGTTCTTCCCGCAACTTAGCCACCGTTTGGGCACTTGCTTCCCCAGTAACGCTCAGCCTATAACTTTTCTGCGCTTCCCGCAGCGCTGCTGCTGTGCGTGGTCCCGGAATTCCATCAATGGGGCCGCTATAAAATCCCAAAGCAGTCAAAAGCTGTTGGGTTTCTTCTGGTTCGTAAACAATCAAACTAAAAGTTGTTGCCCGCGTAGCTACAGGAGCCGCCCCTTTATCACCAGCAACGCCGTAATTTTGCCAAATCTTACTGAGTTCCGCCTCAATTTCACTGATCGAAACATCTTTCGGAGCTTGAAGCGAAACAATTGGAGGAGATTGGGTCGTCATAGGAATTTCTAAAGCACCAACTAAAGAGTAGAATCAGGGGTCAAGGATCTTACAATCTGCGCCAGCGGCGGCCATCCTGATTAATCAGGAGTTCCGCTTCCGTAGGTTCCCAAGTGCCAGCTTCATACTGGGGAATCGACGCTGGATCTGTCGGAGAATCCCAAACGCTAAGCGCTGGACTCACCACCCGCCAGGCGGCTTCGACTTCGTCCGCCCGTGTGAACAAAGTCTGGTCGCCCATCATGCAATCAAGCAACAGGCGCTCATAAGCATCAGCATTACTTGACCCAAAGGCAGAACCATAGCTAAAGTCCATGTCAACTGAACGGCTACGTAAATCTGGCCCTGGCATCTTGACCTCAAAGCGAAGTGAGATCCCCTCATTCGGCTGAATCCGCATGGCCAGAACATTGGTATTTACGTGTTGAGCTGCCGATTGAAAGATGAGATAAGGAACTTCGCGAAATTGGATCGCAATCTCAGACACTTTTTTCGGCAGTCGCTTGCCGGTACGCAAGTAGAAGGGAACGCCATGCCAGCGCCAGTTGTCAACCACAAACTTCATTGCCACATAGGTGGGCGTAGTGGAGTTGGGATTAACTCCTGGCTCTTGGCGATACCCTGCCACTTCTTTACCCTTCATCCACCCAGCGCTATACTGACCGCGCACTGCTGAACGCTCCAGATTTTGGATATCCGCCAGGTGGGTAGCCTGGATCACCTTCACTTTTTCTGTCCGAATACTATCGGCATCCAAGGCGTTGGGGGGCTCCATTGCCGTGAGGCAGAATAGTTGCATTAGGTGGTTTTGCAGCATATCCCGCAAGGCACCAGAGGTTTCGTAGTACCCAGCCCGATCCTCGACACCTACTGTCTCTGCCACGGTAATCTGAACGTGGTCAACAAACTGGCGATTCCACAGTGGTTCAAAAATAGCGTTGGCGAAGCGAAACACCAGGAGATTCTGAACCGTTTCTTTACCCAAATAGTGGTCGATCCGGTAGACTTGCTCTTCTTTACAAACTTGCTGCACCACTCGGTTGAGGGACTGGGCAGAACTCAAGTCCCGACCAAAGGGTTTTTCAATAACTAGCCGGGTTTTGAGCGGGTCATCCAGCATCCCCCCTGCCCCTAGCTGCTGAATCGCTTCGGGAAAGAATTTCGGGGAAACTGAGAGGTAGAACATTCGGTTTCCCCACGTTCCCCGTTTCCCGTCCAACTCGCTCAGCAAGTCTTTCAGTTTCTGATAGCTGTCTTGGTTGTCGATGTCACCGGAGCAGTAAAACAGACCTTGGGAAAAGTCTTGCCAAAGTTCTTCAGCGCCGAGCCCGTCGGAAAACTGCTCGATGCCCTCCCGCATATGTTCCCGGAAGTATTCGTCGCTCCAGTCCCGACGCGCCACTCCAACGATAGTGGTTTCTGGCGGAATGCGCCGTTCCCGTCTCAGGTGGTAAAGTGCTGGCACCAACTTGCGCTGGGTAAGATCCCCTGAAGCACCAAAAATGACGATGATCTGGGGTTCGGGCGTCCGTTCCTGTTGCAGCCCTACGCGCAGGGGATTTTCTAGCAGCGTGACCATAAATGTTTAAGTAGGGTAAGTTTTGACTTCTTCTCTATAGTGCGATCGCAGGGGAGTGAGGAACGGTATACCGTGATGCTTAATAAAAGGGATCAGGGGAAGAAAGCAGGGGGAGATCCCCCTGATCCCCTGCTCTTTTCTTAAACAGGCGACAACTTATTCACCTTCTCTTCTAGGGATTGCATCAGTGATTCGAAGGGCTTAACAAACTTGTCGATGGCTTCGACCAGCAATTCATCCATCACTTCATCCAGATTGATGTTGATGTCTGGATCTTTGAGACTTTCTATCAGCTGGTAAGCTTCTTCCACCTCAGTTTCAACGCGGTTTTGCACGTCGCAGTGGTCAGCGCAAGCCTCAATCGTGCTTGGCGGCATGGTGTTAACGGTATCAGGACCGACTAGCTCATCGACATACATGACATCGCTGTAGCTGGGGTCTTTGGTGCTGGTACTAGCCCACAATAGCCGCTGGACGTTGGCATGTTTTGCAGACATTGCTTTCCAGCGATCCGTTTGGATAATTTCTTTGTACTTTTGGTAAGCGATTTTCGCATTCGCGATCGCTACTTTGCCCTTAACAGTTCTGAGCTTTGCCTCCTGGTTGATATCCTCAACGCCCTGCTTCAGTTTTTCATCAATGCGCTTATCAATGTTGCTATCAATCCGGCTAAGGAAGAAACTCGCCACCGAAGATATTTTGCTGATGTCCTCGCCTGACTCTGCTCGTTTTTCCAAGCCCCGAATATAAGCCCACGCCGTCTCTTCATAGCTGTTAACAGAGAACAGCAGGGTGACATTGACATTAATGCCTTCGCTGATTACCTGCTCCACCGCTGGCAACCCCTCGGTCGTGCCAGGAATCTTGATCATGACATTCTCCCGACCAATCTCTTGGTAATAGCGTCGGGCTTCCTTAATTGTTGCCTCAGTATCATGAGAAATTGTCGGCGGCACTTCGATGCTGACGTAACCATCCAGCCCATCCGACGCTTCATATACAGGTCGCAAGATATCACAGGCATTGCGGATATCTTCAAAAACTAGCGATTCGTAAATCTTATAAGTTGGTAACCCAGCTCGAATCCCAGCTTCAATATCGGCATCGTAGATCGCGTTGCCAGCGATCGCCTTTTCAAAGATGGCTGGGTTAGAGGTGATCCCGCAGATACCTTGGTTCTCAACCATATCCTTGAGTTCGCCGGATTTAATCAAGTCGCGGGTCAAATTATCCATCCAGATACTTTGACCGTATTCTTTGATTTCTAGTAAATGATTGGTTGCCATATCTATCCTTCTTTTGACTTATCTTTTTTACACTAACCAGTAGTGCGTTCCGATTTTGAAGCTAAAGTTACATACGCTCCGCCGCGCCCTGCTTCACTGGGGTACGCGCGAGCGTGCCATCATTGTCTTTTCACTTTGTTCCTTTGCCCGTTGTTCAATGAAAGACTCTACCAGTGCAACGTCCTCTTTGCTACCAATAATCAAAGGCGTGCGCTCATGAATTTTTTCTGGCACCACATCTAAGATTTCCTGATTACCTGTACTTGCCCTCCCTCCTGCTTGCTCAATTAAAAATGCCAGGGGAGCAGATTCATAAAGCAAGCGCAATTTGCCTTGTGGTTTCTTAACTGTGCCAGGGTACAGAAACGCACCGCCTTGAAGCAGAATGCGATGGAAGTCTCCAACCATTGCCCCACCATACCGGGCAGTATACCCTTCATGGCTATGAACATAGCGAACGTAGTCCCGGAACGCTTCTTCCCACTGCCAAAAGTTGCCCTCGTTGACGCTGTAAACCGAGCCGTGGTTGGGAATCTGGATGTTTTCTTGCGTTAGGATAAATTCTCCTAAGCTCGGGTCGAGCGTGAAAGAGTGAACGCCCTTGCCGATGGAATATACCAGCATGGTGCTGGGGCCATAAAGTATGTAGCCTGCTGCAATTTGTTTGCGTCCATGCTGGAGCAGGTCACTGGCTGAACCATCGACATCGGTTCCTTCCTGTTGCCGAATGGCAAATATAGAGCCCAAACTGTTATCGATGTCGGTGTTGGAAGAGCCATCAATCGGGTCATACAGCAGGGTATAGCGACCAATGGGGCAGTTCTCAGGAATGTAGTAGGGTTTTTCCATTTCCTCGGAAGCTAGGCGACAGACAAGGCCGCTTTGCTTAAATACCGAGATAAACACATCATTGGCGTAGACATCCATCTTTTTGACGGATTCGCCCTGTACATTAATGTCTTCGGTAAATCCCAGAACCCCTTCCATTAATCCAGCTCGGCTGAGGCGACGAGCAATTAGTTTGCCAGCAAGGGCAATTCGATTCATCAAGGCACTGATATCCTGCGCCTCTGCCGAGAAGCTTTGGAGTTGCTGTAGGACGTGACGGGACAGGGTCGTACAGTCACGCTCCAAGGCGTACTCCTGTTGCTCAGTTTGTTGGGCTTCAGCCATTGTTTTCCTCCTTCCTATCGATTGGAGCAACTTGGTCGGGACTTGCTCATAGCGGGCATGGTATGTTGTACTGCAATCGCATTGCCAAGCCCGGTCGTTCCTGCTTTCTATCTTAGATAGGGAATTTCCGAGTGCAATCTGACTTTAGGTAAACTCTAGAAATCAAAACAATATTTTTATTTTTTATAACAAAATCCGACTAGCTGTGGCATCTTCAATTTTTGCCCCAGCTTGTCGGATGTAAGCTATGAGATTATCTTTAGCAGATGTAGTTTTTGAAAAATTCATCCTCTAGAGGGATAATATAACCCCTCCCCACCTGCCTTTGTTTTAATTTTCCCCGATTTCAGCAGCAAAGAAGAGCTTTTGACAATCTAACGAAAACATACTCCGCCTAAAATTCGTTTCGTCTCATGCCGCTGGCGCTGGCGCTGGCGCTGCCGCGCCGGCTGTTTTCCTCTCGGGGCTTTGCTTTATTGACTCTGAGCTGACGCCCCATCCACTCGGCACCATCCAATTCAGTGATTGCCGCGTCTTCTTGGGCGTCTTCTGTCATTTCAACAAAGGCAAAACCACGCATTCGTCCCGTTTCACGGTCTGTAGGCAAGACAATTCGTTTAACGGCGCCATACTCTGCAAATACTGCTCTTAAGTCTTCTTCGGTGGCGCGGTAAGACAGGTTTCCAACGTAAATAGTCATGTCGATCACGTAAGTCTGAACGAGGGCCTAAAGTTCAGTCTCCAGACAGATGTCAGACGTTGCGAGGAAAGCTAAGTCTTGTCTGATTTACCAATGGTGAATTTTGAGGGTCGGCAACCACGAGGGCGGCAGCAGTGCCTACAACTCAACCAGTGGTAGGGCTGAACTTACGCATACCGTCATATCATACCCTATTCATTCGCTGTGGAAAGTCATCTAGCTTACAAACGCTATTGCTTAAAATCAACCTGGCTTCTACCTCTAAGGTAGTAGCCGGTTTTCTACCTTTGTGGAGAGATTAGTGGAATACAGCAGCCAGGGGAGGCTGGAGCCACTTCAGGTCTGCCTAGAATTAGCAGACTCGAAGAGAGCTTCAGCTAGGATGGCACAAAATTTTAGTCAATTGAAATCGACTGAGGTCCACTGATGAAACCGTTGTGTTCCTGGGTCGTCGAGGAAGTGTAGCTGGTACCGATCTTTTGATCGAGCCAGCTTCTGACTGGATCATCAGAAAGGTTGAGTCGAAGCACACCGGAAAAAAAACCGCCCAAGAACGAGACTGGGTGTTGAGTGAGTTGTTTGAAAATTGGCGTCAGTTCATCTATGAACATACAGAGTCTCCTAATCGCTGCCCCGGAAATTGCGGACTCTGGGATTCTAGCGCGTTCCTAGGCGGGGTTGGCGGTTCAGGTAACATACATTTTTCGGAATCACAACCAGCAGGACCTGCTTCCACTAAGTAACCTGAGTCATATCGACTCAATGCAGCACGAAAATCATCTGTTTTGCGTCGCCTTTCCACTTCCTTCACCAATTGCTCATACTCAGCTTTTGATATCGGCTCAAATGGCAAGCGCGGAAAGCTTTGATGATCGTCAAAACGAGCCAGAAGAGCTGCCGAAATGTAGCCCTCATCATTTTGTATAGCTTCGTATATGCGACGACCTAAAGCTTCAACTTCTTCTTGACGTACCTCTATCGTAGATGAGGTGTTATGTTGCACATACCATTTTTGGACTTGGAGGCAAAAATCCATTTGTGCTAGTGCCGAAAACTTCGATATATCAATTTCTGAAGCTCCAGGCTTATTTGCCCAACTGACACTAACGGGAATTTCGATCAGCCATTCTTGGCAACGCTCATTAAAGGGGTCATTCAAAAGATTTCCATTTTCATCTTTGTCTGACTGAGAGGGGACGACATTGTAACCGTAGTCCATGCAAGCAAGAGCTACTGGATCATTTTTCCGGAAAGTGACGCGCCGAATAAATCGTTGAGACTTCGGCGGGTGCCACCCCGGACTCGCACCCGTCAAGAGAGATTTGGTTCCACTAGGCTGAATTGTAGTACAGCGATTAGGGCATTTGATGCCGTGGCGATCGCAATAGTCCCACACCACCCGATGCACAATTTTTTTCCAGCGATTCAGGTATTCCCGCTCCTGTCGCTTAAACTCAATTCCGGCTTTAGTTTCGGGTCGCCCTTCTTGCCACCAACGCAACCAATCCACCCCAAAGGCTTGCACAAAAAAGTCAAATAAACCTGTAAAAGATACACCTACAATTGGATCTAAATCCCGTGATTTTTGGTAGCGCTCTTCAACAAACTTATGTTTCAGTAGTGCTGCTACAGACAGCGCTCCAGCAGTGAATGCATCCTCTTGTTCCCTATAGTTATGGGGGTCAATTTGATTAAGGTGAATTTCACTTAAATTGCAGTGGCCATCAGAAAAAATAATCTCACCGCATGGATTCAGAGCATATCTATTTAGTCGATGTTCAATTTCCTCATTGGGCATTCTGGGGTAGGAGTTTGCCAGCCACTGTCGCGCCTGACCCTGGTCATAAAACTTCAAAAATTCTGTCTTGATCTCGTTGCTTGTCAGTAAATCACAGTTAGCCCTCGCCACCGCTTCGCCAGCCCACTGAATTGCACCCTCGCCAGAGTGATATTGTTTACGAACAGCCTCTACACACTCGTCAAGTGTGGGTTTGTGGTGGAATACTCGGGTGTGATTCGCCATTCTCAAGGCGTCTCGCTCTGGGTCAATACGCCAATTGCCACTTTCATCCTGTTGCCAGAGATTGGCTTTGGCGTTGGCGAATTCTTCATCTTGACTATCTCCCTGCCTCATCCCAGCTGAGCGTCTTATGTTTCCTGCCACAATCGTGACAGCCGCCTCATCAATCAGTAAACAACACTCGATAGAATTGAGCTGTCTTCCCACAGCTTTGTTGAGGATAGACGCGCAACGCTCATAGAGTTCTGGCAACTTAACAGGGTTGGCAACTCCCCCAAAGCCCTTCAGCGGTTCTCCGGCTGCACGAACATCGCTGAGGTCGATTTGAACTTTCACCTCTGATGATGAAAACCGCTCATCACTTGACAATTCCAGCAGGGTTTGATATGCCTTGACCCAACCTTGGCGACTATCTCCCACGTAGATCGTGACGCGATCGGCCGTTGGCAGATATCTGGCTGAAGCCAGATCGCCCTCTATCTTGATTTCCGTCTTTTCACGACGCTCTTGTGCGGGGCAGGTGCCAATCTCACCCTGCATAGTCACAATCAGGCGATTACGAATGGGCGGCAGTTGGTTGATGTATTTCGGTTCAAGTACGGCTCCAGTGCCACAGCCCATCATCGCGAGATCCATCATTAAGCCAAAGGCACGCCAGTCTAGTACATTTGTACTGGTACAATTGTACGCTCCTGAGAAGTTCTCTGGCTTTTCAATCCACTCTGTACCGCCGACCCATAGCCAGCGCCCACTGGGGAGAGACTTCAGCTGGCGCTGCATCCGGTTTATCAGGGCTGCCTCAACGTCCGTGAGCTTGCCCAACTTGATTAACCCTCTGAGAGTGCGATCGCAAACCTCATCCCACGTCTCACGCCCCTGCGGAGTGTCGCGACGGCTATAAGTCCTAAAAAACACCGGGTTAGCAGCAGGGGCAGTTTCAGGAAACTGGCTAGTCTGGCGTAAGCGTTCAATTTCTCGAACCATAGATAGTATTGTTGCTTTGGGACAGATTAAAACTATAGGCGATTTACATGTAGGGGTCAAAGATTGAAAAATTAATATATTTACGCTACATATAGGGTTTTACAAGAGTGCTACCCTGATTCTGACAATGTCCCTTGCTCCCTGGCGATCGCCCCTTTCCCGTGCCCTTGATCGCAACATCCGCCTTGCTCACGCCCGTTACCTACAACTGGCAACCGTCCGGGCAGATGGTCGTCCAGCGAATCGTACCTTAGTTTTTCGGGGCTTTCTTGAAGATACTAACCAGCTGAAGTTTGCCATCGATGCTCGTAGTCAGAAAATCGACCAGATTGAGCAAAAACCCTGGGCAGAGTCTTGCTGGTACTTTCCCGAAACCCGTGAGCAATTCCGCATTACTGGTTCCTTAACCCTGGTAGGGTCTGACCATCCCGACTCAGCCCTACAGCAAGCTCGCGTCGCCACCTGGCAGGAGCTTAGTAACGCAGCGCGGTTGCAGTTTGCATGGCCCCACCCCAGCAAGCCGAGAGCCGATGCTGCTGCCTTTGAGCCGCCACCACCGGATGTAGTCCAGCCGCTACCGAATTTTTGCCTTTTGTTGCTGGAACCCATGCAGGTAGATCACTTGGAATTGCGCGGAGAACCCCAAAATCGGTGGCTCTACAATCGCGATAGCGACCCCGCTTGGTCTACCCAAGCTATCAATCCCTGACCCCTCTTAAATGCCAGCGCCATCTAGAAACTGCTGAATTGTCTTATCTCTGAGCTGACAACTGGAGACAAGGGGAGCGCAGGCATCTGGTGCATCGGCTTCTAGCGACTCTAACTCAGCTGCAAAAATAGAAGCTTGAGAGGGAAGCTGATGGTGCTGCATAGTTTGCATTTGTTGTTCGAGCGACTCAATCCGATCCACTAAGACACGAATTACCTCAGCTTCCGAATCGGGTAGTCGTCCATGTTCTAGGGGGTCAACCCGCACCCCAGAGCGATAGATGATTCGACCCGGTACGCCTACCACCGTGCAATCAGAAGGGACATTCCGCAGAACGACTGAGCCAGCACCAATCCGGACATTGTTGCCAACTTGGATGTTGCCCAGCACCTTGGCACCAGCTCCAACTACTACATTGTTTCCTAATGTGGGATGGCGCTTGCCGCACTCTTTTCCAGTACCGCCGAGGGTAACACCCTGATAGATCAGCGCATAGTCTCCCACAATCGCTGTTTCCCCAATCACAACCCCCATTCCGTGGTCAATAAAGAACCCCCGCCCAATTACTGCGCCAGGGTGGATTTCAATCCCAGTCAAAAAACGAGCCACTTGGGAAATTAAGCGGGGGATCAAGGGAATGCCAAAGCTATGAAGCGTGTGAGCCAGCCGGTGAAGCAGGAGCGCTTGCAAACCGGGGTAGCAAAACAAAACTTCCAGCCAGTTACGGGCAGCTGGGTCACGCTCAAAGATGATGCGAAAATCAGCAAGCAGTGTAGATAGCACGGTACGATACCCAAATTGGGCAAAACAGGCCATACTTTATTTTAGCATCCTAAGCTGTCACTGCTCGATCTGCTCTCTTCAGTTAGCCCTTGAGCTGGAAGAACACGCCTCCCTTGAGCAATCCCGTCTCGCTGCCGTAACTACTGATTGTGAGCGATCGCAGGTTGCTGAAAAACGGGTTTCCTAACACTTCAAGGAACTTGAGAATGGGCAACTGGCGCTCTAAAACACCCTGACTCGCTTTCCAGTCCAGATACAGATAGCCCTTATTTGGTGGGGGAATGGTAGCAATGCTAGCCTGAAACTTGGGATTGTCAACCAAAGCTCCGATTTGAGGTGCCTTGAGGGCTGTATCCATTGCCTCAACCGAGGTAGTGAAAATTTCGTAGTTTCCCGCCGTGGCATGCACACCATGAACCTTTGCGTTGAGCGTGATAGATGCTCGGTCTGGACTGGAGGAGCTAGCAGGAGCGGTTGCTAATTGCGTCCAAGCGGAGATTTTTTGCTCTCCAACCGTGAGGGTGCTAATACTGAGTCCCTGGGATGACGCGAGCTCGTTCAGACGCGAAATTCCTTGTTCAGCGGTATCCGATTTCTCTGCTACAAAAACCCAATCCGGAGCCGTTTGGTCCGAATGGGGTAGCAGTCCCAAGGCATATTCCCCTTGCACCCAACTAAAAATATCTCGTGGCAGGTCTATGCCCCAGCGCGCCTGAAGATCTGCTAGCGGTTGATTAACCAATTGAGATATGCCGTCGTAGTCCGCTTTTCCAAGGCGGCTCAGATCAAACCCCGAAATTGACAAGCCCGTATCAGATGGAATATATTGCAACGCTCCAACGGGTTGAGACAGATCCGGGGCTGGGGGAGAAATTTTTTGGGTCTTGTCAGCCGATAATAAGGTTGTTTCAGCCAGCAATCCCTGTGGTTTCAATTCTAGGGCAATAATCTGGTGGTATGTTTGTGTCTCTGGTTGTAACCCGCGCCACGCAGCAAGGGTTGGGAGATTCAAGAAAGTCACGCCAATTCGATGGGGGGGCAACAGGGTAAGGGCTTGCTGGTATTGGCTGGAACTGGTCAGACTCAGACCAGGAGCCTGGACGTTGTTGATGGCATCTCGTATTACTTTGGGATCGTTGGCAAACAAAACGAAGCGATCGCCAACCACCGCACCGGAAAGTTTCCCTTCAGTTTTGGCAGGTGAGCGATCTTGAGGGTTCTGCTTGTCCAACTGCGGTCTGGAATTGTCATATATCAGCTTGACGCCTTTGTATTGTTCAGACACTAAATCCGTACCAGCGATCGCCCGCTTTGAAAACAACATATCTAGGAACTCACGGCTTTTGGCGGGGTTAACTGTTGCCAGCGCCATCAAATACCCCGTTTGCCGCCCATTCTCAGCATCGCGATCGATGTCTATGCTGCTGACAGCCAGGGTAATTTCGTCGCCCAGCCAGGGTTGAATATCGCGCCGATAGTCCAGACCGGTGTTAGCCAGCAAACTTGTTTTCAGCTTGTTTAGTTCCGAGCGCGATTGCCTTCGTTCTCCTATGCGGTCTGGATTCACTAGTAAAGACACCGTAACCGGCGCCTGTTTCGGCACGAACATGGCAGCATCTGGAGTCGTCTGGCTCCCACCCTCGATGCTAGTGAGCGGACTCTCTCGCGCCAACCAGTTACAGCCACCGATACCAGTCAACAGCAGCATGACTACACTGACTGCCAGAAAATGGAAGAATGAGCGTCGCTTCATCATTGATTACACCAACCGCACAAGGTCATCCCGCTAACTCCAATCCAAGTTGACAAAAAGCCACAGCCAAACCTTCTCCTTAAATTGTGAGGTAAGGGGCAAGGATGCTAAAACTTATTTTAGTACTGCAGGACACCGATCTACATAAGAGTCAGTAGTTAGTAGTCAGTAGTCAGTAGTCAGTAGCCAGGTGACTACTGGCTACTATTGCCACAAACCAATTTACTTTTCAAGTAGGAATGCTATATATGAGACAGATTTCCGTCCCAGTAACAGATTAAGATGTCAGATAAATTTTTCAATCAATCCATCGCTCAAATTGCGCCCACGGAACTCGCCCATCATCTGAACTCTGGCGACCTAGAGGAGCTACAACTGATAGATGTACGCGAACCTCAAGAAGTGGCGATCGCTCGGATCGAAGGCTTTGACAACCTACCCCTGAGTCAATTTGCCGAATGGGCGGATCTGATCCAAACCCGCTTTGACTCCCAAGCTGAGACTCTGGTCATTTGTCACCACGGTATCCGTTCCGCCCAGATGTGTCAGTGGTTGAGCCTTCAGGGGTTCCTGAATGTCAAAAATGTGGCTGGCGGAATCGATGCCTACTCGATCTTAGTTGACCCAACAATTCCCCGGTATTAAAGCTTAACGGCTTTTTCAATCTGTAAAGACATTGACCAGCGGCAAACCTTTGGTTAAAATTGATACAAAGATTTTCTTAAGATTAAAATATAATACATAATATAGTGTGTAGAGTGTATTTTTTGCTTTCACTAACGCTGGTTCAGGTACTTATGCTGAATTAAAGTAGATTGTTCACAGCCTGTTGAATAGCAATGTCGAAAGCGGCAAAGCTGGAATTTCATCTGGAATTGTGCCAAACAGGATGGCTTAGTTGTTATTTTTTTACTAAATTTAATTCCTTTCTAGAGTCATAGCAAAAATTGTTTAAAAACTGTTTAAATTTCGCCTCGGTTGTGACCGCTTATGCAAGTGCAGCTTAATGCTCGGCAACAACATATTCTCTGGGCAACGGTGCGTCACTACATTGCCACCGCCGAGCCAGTGGGTTCAAAAGCTTTGGTAGAGGAGTACAAACTCCGTGTCAGCCCAGCGACGATTCGCAACGCGATGGGCATGTTAGAAAAATCTGGATTACTCTACCAACCCCATACGTCTGCTGGACGGATTCCCTCGGACTCTGGCTACCGGATTTATGTTGACCAGTTGATTACACCTGACAATGTCCTGACGCGTCAGGTAGAGCAGGTACTCCAAGAGCGGCTCAGGTGGGAGGATTGGAGCCTGGAAGCTTTGCTGCAAGGAGCCGCACAGATACTCGCGACGCTCAGTGGCTGCATTAGCCTGATTACAATGCCTCAAACCAATACCGCTCGTTTGCGACATCTGCAACTGGTACAGATCGAGCCTGGACGGGTGATGCTGATTGTGGTGATGGACGCTTACGAAACACAGTCGGCGTTGATGGAGTTGCCTAAGTCAGCTGACGACACGCCACCTGATCCAGAAGTGATTGAGCGGGAGTTGCAGATTCTCTCTAACTTTTTGAACAGTCAGTTGCGGGGGCGATCGCTCTCGGAATTAGCCGCACTCGACTGGAGCCAATTAGACCAGGAATTTCAAAGCTATGGCGATTTTTTAAGAACAGTCCTAGCAGACTTAACCCGTCGCACTCAATCGCCAGTAACTACGCAAATTATGATTCGTGGCGTCGCGGAGGTGTTACGCCAGCCGGAATTTTCCGAGTTGCAGCAAGTTAAAACAATTATCCACCTGTTGGAAGAAGAGCAAGACCAGCTGTGGCCTTTAATCTTTGAAGAGGTAGCGGAGGAAAGAGCTAAGCGACGGGTGACGGTTCGGATTGGTTCAGAAAACCCGTTAGAACCTATGCGTACCTGCACGTTGATTTCTTCCACCTACCAGCGGGGTTCAGTACCAGTAGGGAGTGTGGGGGTGCTAGGGCCAACGCGGATGAATTACGATACTGCGATCACCGTAGTGGAAGCAGCCGCAGATCACTTGTCTGAAGCCTTGAGTTATTTCAATCCCTAAACCATTAAACCTCATGCTGAGAAAAATTGGATTTTGGTTGCTGTGGGGGGGGCTTGTTGCCTACGCATTTTTGCTTGCCCCTCCTGATCAGCCCGATACATTCGAACTGATTAAAAATCTTTCAACCGGTCAGTGGGAAGGAATTAATCCTTTAGTAGTATCCCTATTCAATATAATGGGTGTATGGCCCATAATTTACAGTTGCTTGCTGTTCATTGACGGCAGAGCGCAAAAGACACCTGCCTGGCCTTTTGCCACAGTGTCGTTTGGAGTAGGCGCTTTTGCTCTATTGCCCTATTTAGCTCTGCGTGAACCGAGTACAGAGTTTCCAGGGAAAAAGAATGCCTTCCTCAACCTGCTAGATTCCCGCTTGACTGGTATTGCCCTGACCATAGGCGCGACGATTCTGGTTGCCTATGGCTTGGGCAATGGAGATTGGGGAAACTTTATTCAACAGTGGCAAACTAGCCGCTTCATCCATGTCATGAGCTTGGATTTTTGCCTACTCTGCCTATTATTTCCAGCGCTACTAGGAGATGACATGGCGCGTCGAGGTCTGAAAAATCCCCAGTTGTTCTGGCTGGTGGCATTGGTACCACTATTTGGTTCTCTGATGTATCTATGTATACGTAAACCTCTAGCTGAATCGGGTGCAGAAGCATTACCTAGCCAGCAGGCAGCCCCAAATTAGAAGCTGAGATCAGAAAAGAATATGGGCAGAAAAATTGCATTGTGGTTACTATGGGCTGGATTTATTGCGTATATCTTGCTACTGGCTCCTGCGTTTCACCTGAAGGAAACACTGACACTACTTAAAAACTTATTAACTGGTCAGTGGGCAGATATCAATCCAATTATCCTGTCCTTATTCGCCCTGATTGGCGTCTGGCTACAAATTTATAGTTGTCTTTTGTTCATTGATGGCCGGATGCAAAAAATCCCTTTTTGGCCTTTTGTCTTGGCGTCAACAGGAACAGGCGTGATTGGTTTGTTGCCCTATTTAGCTCTACGCGAAGCAAATCAAGAGTTTTCTGGGCAAAAGGATGCCTTCCTTAAGCTGCTAGATTCTCGCTCAACCGGTGTTGTACTCGCGCTGTTCACAATTGGCTTGCTAGCATACGGTTTGTTAACTGGAGATTGGGGAAATTTTATTCAGCAGTTTCAAAGCGATCGCTTCATTAATGGCATGAGCCTCGCGTTTTGCCTGTTTTGCTTGTTATTCCCGACGATCCTGGGCGATGATATGGCTCGTCGAGGTTTTTTAAGCAATTCCCAACTATTTTGGGCAATAGCCCTAGTGCCGCTACTTGGTCCGCTTGCCTATCTTTGCTGGCGTCCTCCTTTGCGGGAAACTTCTGGTTAAGCGGCTCCCGCGCCATCAATTTCTCTGGGAACAACGAGGGGAATCTCAGCCACAGATTGTATAGTAATGATTACGTTCGACGATTTCCAAAAACTAGACATTAGGATAGGAACAGTTTTGTCTGCGGCTAAAGTTGCAGGAACAGATAAACTTTTGCAGCTTGAGATTGATATAGGAAGCGAGACACGGAGCATTGTTACTGGACTGGCTGAGTTTCTTGAGCCTGAATATTTTATTGGTAAGCAAGTTCCTATCGTTGTAAATCTGGCACCTCGAAAACTTAGAGGTATTGAAAGTCAGGGAATGCTTCTAGCCATAGACGTTGACGGTCATCCAGTTCTTTTACATCCTGAGCGCGATATTCCACCGGGTAGCAGTGTTCGATGATGTACTCACCCAAGGAGTAGACGCGCCCGGATGAAAACATATACAACTACCACAAACAGAAGTTTGATAGTTAGCAGCCAGGGCAGATAGGCTGTAGATCGATCATAAAGATGAAAATGAGAAGTCAGAAGAAACAAAACGCCCGAAGACTTCTAGGGCCTCGCCTGCGCCAAAAACTAGCAATTTTTCATTACTGTGGGCAGGCGGTAGGCTTGGTGTGGACTACTAGCCGCGCCCTCACTGTATTCCTTGCCATCCTAACCCTGGTGGCTGGCCTACTGCCAGCCGCGATCGCCTACATCAGCAAGTTAATCATCGATGGGGTGGTTTCGGCTTCTCACTCTGGCCTAGATAGCGATCGCGTCGCTCTAGGCTACTTAGGACTGGAGGCGGTTGCGGTCGCGTTACTGGCAGGCAGTAAGCAGGGCCTCACCATCTGCCAGTCCTTACTGCGAGTGCTGCTGGGTCAGAAGGTAAACGTCCTGATTATGGAGAAGGCACTGACACTGGACCTGGTTCACTTCGAGGACTCAGAGTTCTACGACAAGATGACCCGGGCTCGGCGCGAAGCTTCGATCCGTCCCTTAAGCTTGGTGAATGCTACTTTCAGCTTGCTCCAGAACACCCTCTCAATAGTGACCTACGGCGGTTTACTGCTGCAGTTCTCCGTTTGGGCAGTAGCTGTGCTCATGGTGGCAGCTGTACCTGCCTTTGTAGCTGAAACTCGCTTTGCGGGGCAGGCTTTCCGCTTATTCCGCTGGCGAGCCCCGGAAACCCGGGAGCAAAACTATCTAGAAACCCTGATCGCTCGGGATGACTACGCCATGGAGGTTCAGCTGTACCAGCTCGGACCGATGATGCTAAAACGCTACCATGATATCTTCAATCGACTCTACGGTGAAGACCGCGACCTGACTATACGTCGGGGCGTGTGGGCCTATCTGTTAAGCCTGCTGAGCAGCGCTGCCTTCTATGGAGCCTACGCCTGGATCGTGGTAGAGGCGATCGCCGGGCGGCTCTCTCTAGGGGAGCTGACTATGTACCTGATGGTTTTCCGGCAGGGACAGTCCACCTTCGCTGCAGTTCTTAGCTCCATTGGGGGAATGTACGAGGACAGCCTCTACCTGTCTAACCTTTACGAGTTCCTGGAACAGGACATCCCAAAACCCCGAGGTCGGGCCACCAAGGGTTCGGTTCCTGGGGACGGGATTCGCTTCTTGGACGTGTCATTTAGCTACCCAGGAAGCCTGCAACCTGCCTTGAAAAAAGTCTCGCTGCACCTGAAACCTGGAGAGAAACTGGCGATTGTGGGTGAGAACGGGTCTGGAAAAACTACCCTGATCAAGCTCCTGACTAGGTTATACACGCCAGATTCAGGGCAGATCCTGCTGGATGGTCTGGATCTACAGGAATGGGACATTGAGTTTCTGCGCCGTCGCATCGGCGTGATCTTCCAGAACTTCGTGCACTACCAGTTCAGTGTGGGAGAGAACGTGGGTGTCGGGGATGTAAATCACCTGGAGGACAAACCCCGCTGGGAGAGGGCGGCTGAAAAGGGTATGGCCCGAACCTTTATTGAGCATTTGCCCGCAGGCTTCAATACCCAGCTGGGTCGTTGGTTCAAGGGAGGACAGGAACTCTCCGGAGGCCAGTGGCAGAAAATCGCCCTCTCCCGGGCTTTTATGCGAACTGGGGCCGATATCCTAGTGCTAGACGAACCAACTGCGGCTATGGATGCGGAGGCTGAGGTTCAGATTTTCAATCATTTTCGCACGGCTACTCAGAACCAGATGGTCCTGTTAATCTCACACCGCTTCTCTACTGTGCGCATGGCTGACCAGATTGTGGTTCTGCAAGCAGGGGAAGTGTTGGAGCAGGGAACCCACGAGGAGTTGTTGCAGGCTGGGGGGCGCTACGCCCGACTCTTCTCGCTCCAGGCAGCAGGATATCTGTAGCAGTGCTGTTGCCAAAATGTACTGCTTGTGTAGCAAAGGAGCGTTTGTTACGAAATGTTAATACTTTCTTATTTAAGGAAATTCTGTTACAATGGATACAGAAAACAAAAAACGTTCATCTCTTTCTCAGCAAAGCAACCATTCGTTGACGTGCTAGGGGAGACGGAAGTAGGGATTCGTCCCGAAGGAACGCATCTTACTTATCACAATTGCGTAAGAGGCGAAAAATATGAAATACCATTTTGACAACTCTTTTGACCAAGCCGCGTACTCAGAATTTCGCTCAAGTCAATCTTCAGTTTCTGTTGCTACCACGCCAGGACTGACTCCGCGCCAGAAATTCATGACGGTTCTCGTGGCTGTTTTAAGCTCCTTTGCAGTGGGTTCAATCCCGGTCGTTTATGCTTTCACCGTGGCACCGACCCAAAACCACACTACAACGGAAACCCCAATCATCCGCGGGGAGATGTTTTAGATCTGTTGATGAACTTTACCTGTAGGCGTAGAAGCTCGTTTGACAGTCTAAATCTCCCCGGTTTGATGGTGCTTGCATCTTACAAGTCCCCAACCTGTTAATAGGTTTGGGGGTTTTGTAATTTCACTTGTTCGAATGCCTGGCAAATTACTTGCCGTTGTTCCGCATCGTAGCCCCAGCGTTGCAGAAAATCTTTGTACCTGCCCTCACCCGTGGTGGCACTCTCTACTAACTTCTGGGACAACTCACGCACGGCAGGAAGTTCAACTAGTTGTATCAGACGCTCTGTACGCTCACGTACTCGATCTGACCCCTGAGCCATCTCTTCGTTTCCATTGCGACGATGGGTTACTGCCATAGCAGCAGACATCGCCAGATTTTTGACCAAGAGTTCTGCAACAATATCGGGAGACGACTTTAAAGCTCGCACGACTTCTGGGGAGGGATTGTCTGCCAGAGTCCCCTCGGACCTCAGGTAAGTCACGAAAAAACCTCGGGCACCGTTTTCACTTTTAACTAACTCTGCGATCTCAGCTTCAATCTCGGCTGGTGATAGTTCAGCCACTTCTATAGGCGATAGCAATGACTGGGTAAGGGCGATCGCCTGTTGAAACGTCACTGTCTCTTTATGAGAATCAAGCATTAGTGTTCTCAAACTTTATAAATGCGATGATATCTGTGGATGCACTATTGCTCTATACTGCCTCAAGATTCCTCGGTTCTGAACATGGATGCAAACCGACCACTGTTTATTCCGGTTATTCTTGGCACACCCCGTCAAGGTCGTATGAGTGAACACGCAGCAAAATTCGTAGTGGAGGAAGTTACCAAATGTGTCGGAGTTAAAACAGAGCTGATTGATGTTCGCAATATTTCACTTCCAACGACGGATGCGGGTGAATCAATCAAAGACCCTGATTTTTCTGCAACCGTCACACGGGCAGATGCAGTGATTATTGTCGCACCCGAGTACAACCATGGCTATCCAGGGATGCTCAAGCACCTACTCGATACATGTCTGAAAGAATACATCCATAAGGCAGTTGGCATCTGCGGCGTCTCGTCATCGCCGTTTGGTGGCACCCGCGTGATTGAAAACCTGTTGCCGGTGATGAGGGAGTTGGGGTTAGTCACTATATTCTGGGATGTGAACTTTTCTAAAGTCCAAGAAATATTTGATGACTCTGGCAACCTCCTGGATCAGGCGTATATCAGGCGCACCGATAAATTCTTGAAGGAACTGATCTGGATGGCAAACGTTTTAAGGTACGGACGGGAAAATGTGCCGTTAGAGTGATTTTAGATAGCGATTGGAAGCGATCGCTGCTTAATCTGAATCTAAACAGAATCAGGGTCAATCTTCATCTCACGTAACTTAGCAGCCAATCTTTCAGCTCGCTGCTCAAGCTGTTGTCGCTCAGCTTGTTCTTCCCTGATTAATTCCTCTACAAGCGGAGGAGATAGCACTTGCTCGACTGATAAAACCAGTTTAGGGAACTGTATAGATATAATTTCCTGCCCACGCCTGAACTCGGTTCGTTCGTAGCCATCTTCGCTCTCAGGATTACTTAAAACCCAGACTCGCTCTTTTTTAGGATCGACAATCCAATATTCAGGAATATTGATCAAGGCATACTCTGCACGTTTGCGGATATAGTCTTCGCGCCAGTTCTCACTGGCTACTTCAATGACCAATAGAGGTAATTCATCTAGGTCAAGCACCCCTGCTCCAGGTCTGGCACAGACTTGTTCCCAAAGACTTTGACTGCAAACTACAACATCAGGAATCCGGGATGAATCCTCCTCGGTTCGGACTCCGGCTGAGGTTGTTGCCACTAATGACAGATTTGTAGTGGCGAAGTAGCGTTGGAACTGGTATACCAGAAATTTGCAGATCCTAATATGTAAACCTGTAGGAGTTGCCATGGGTATCAGGTGACCTCGGAAGAGTTCGTAGAGGACATCCGGTTCTCCCTGGTAGAATCGGTACTCTTCATACGTTAAGGTCTTTGCGGAAGTGGGATTCATCTACTCTCGATTTCAGCTTGAGATCATGGGGCGATCGCGCTCCCTACATGCAGTTTGACCCAGAACAGGCGATCGCGCTCCCCAATATTCTAGTAATCCCACTCAGTAAGATTTGAGAAGCGATCTGAAAAGTTGTAATAGGGTGCTTCTTTGATTTAGCTAACAGTGACACAGTACAACGAAAGCCAAACGTACCTAAACTCCCGACTGGCAGGACACATATGGTGGAAAAAACGGAGAAACAGAAGATGTTGGCAGGCGAGTTGTATCTTGCTTCCGATCCTGAGCTGGTTGGCGATCGCCAGCGAGCGCGTCGTTTTATCAGAATGTACAACAATACGACCGAAGAAGAGCAGGATCTGCGATCGCAGATCCTAAAGGACTTGTTCGGCAGAGTGGGGTCTAACGTTGAGATTGAGCCGCCCTTCTACTGCGACTACGGCAGCAGTATTTATGCTGGCAACAGGTTGTACATGAACTTTGGATGTGTAATTCTGGACTGCAATACGGTTGAGATTGGTGAAAATGTGATGTGTGGTCCCAACGTTCAAATTTACACCGCATATCATCCTACAGAACCTGAACTCCGTCTAACCAGTCTAGAACTTGCTGCTCCTATCAAGATTGGCAATAATGTTTGGATTGGTGGCAATGCCATTATTTGTCCAGGGGTGACTATCGGTGACAACACCACTATCGGAGCTGGCAGTGTTGTTGTAAAAGATATACCTGCCAACGTCGTTGCTGCCGGAAATCCCTGCCGAATTATTCGACATCTGCCTTAGAGTTGGAGGTGCGAGCAAAATAACCAAATGACTACCAATCTTCAAATAGGCGAACGATTTCCCGATTTCAAACTACCGAATCACCGTAACGAGCTGATGCAGCTTTCCCAGTTCACCAAACCTAGCCTGCTAGACGAAAAGTTAGGGTTCCGGGATGGTTATCCGCTGATTTTGGTATTTTACCGAGGCTTCTTCTGCCCGCGTGACCAGCAGCAAATGCGGCAGTTGGTGCAATTTCAGAATGAGCTAAAGGTGAACTATTGCAAACTGGTAATACCATGTTAAGAAATTCTCGCTACAGATAAAGCCTTAATTATGTAGTCCCAACCTGTCACAGAAGCAATGATTTCTTCTGTCAAATTGTTTA
>JAABUZ0100001677.1_pt1 | contig 40763 bp, 33 predicted proteins | sample 5562091 | NCBI WGS metagenome assembly JAABUZ01 (sample SAMN12813069, study PRJNA571459) | rock metagenome | isolation source: Antarctica rocks | place: Antarctica: Victoria Land, Linnaeus Terrace sud | collected 2015-12-21
TGCGGCTACTGTGCGCGACCTACAAGCGCCATTGTTTCATGGCGTCTTTAGAGCCTATTTGAGCGGGTTACGTGCACATGTAGTGGCGTTTCGAACTCAGAGTTAGCAAACATTGTTTTGACTTCACCCTGGACTTTTCCAGACTAAGCGCGAAAAAACAAAATTGAATGTGTGCTCTTACGCACTGCAATGTATGCGTCTGCATTGCAGCAGAAAAACACCTACGAGATGAAGAAAGAAAGATGCATCAGAAAGAGCGTCTAGCGGCCACGTGAGGAACGCGACCCGCTAGCCGTTCGTTTTGATACTGGATCGAGAAGGAAAAGCCAGAGGAAAAGAATGAGGAAAGAGACAGGGGAAGAGACACGCGCTACACAACGACCATACAAAAACATGCTACAGCCTGGACTACAGAAAACGCGCTACGAAACATCATCCTTGACAGCAAACTACTCCGATACGTTTAGCGGCACATCACCTAAAACGGTAGTCCTTTGGCTTGTTTCCATCTCTCAAGAGATGCAGAGCAAGGTTTCCTAAACGCGCTACGGGCTAGACCCAATTGAGTAGCCAGTGTCTTTTATCAGTTGTTCAAGTGCTACAAGGCTTACGCGTAGCAAGCCAGGCTATACGGACGCTTTAAAATGTGTTTAAGATTCCTAAGTGTCTAAGAGTACGATTAACTACTAGTATTGTAAGGCAATAGTTTAAAAATGTCAAGTGTCTAAGAGTACGAAAATACGAAAATTTGTAATGTCTTAAAATGTAAAGAATCCAGGTGACTAAAGAGTCTAAATATGTTATGATATGAGGTGAAACGGTATACAATTGAGTGGACATTAAACAAGGAGAATATTATTGTGGCAAAACAAGCAGCAGCACCAAGGGGATTTTACACAGCAGCAGATGCAATCAAAAGGCTAGGAATGGCACGATCATCGTTCTATGATCTCGTTGATAAAGAAGTAGTCAAAAAAGTTATCCAGCCAGGAAGAAGTGAGGGATATTATCTAAAAGTAGCAATCGACGAACTTGCTAAGGCAAGAGAGCTTTTTACAATCCAATATGCAACCGATTCCGCAACTTTTAGCAAGGCTACTGAAAAAGATATAAGAGGAATCTATGAGGTAGCCTTAAGCTTGTGGGGAACACAAGGAACATATCCATATGAGCAAAGGTTAGCAAGATACAAGAAAAATCCTGATATCTACTATGTGTTAAAATATACTGACATTGTAGTAGGCTTTTCAACCCTCATGCCCATAACACCAAGATCAGTAGACGAGATCGAGGAAACGGGGAAGCCTGGATATGAAGTGATCAGCTTGGACGACATACTACCATTTACAACAGAAGAGCCGATAGAATATCTTTTCCTAGAAATCGCTGTAAGAGATGATGTACCTAAACCTAAGCAGTATGCTATGCATCTGATATCAGGAACGCTTAACGAGATAGAAGATTTTGCAAGAAAGGGAGTAACCTTTAAAAAATTGTGGGCAACCAGTAGAACAACAAATGGTATCGATATAAGTAGAAAGCTAGGCTTTACCGAAAAACCTCTGCCACCAAATGGAGAAACACTAGTTTTTGAATTAGACACCGAAACCTCTACAAACCCACATCTAGCAGGATACCAAACTCTTATAAAAGAGAGAGAGCGAAACACAAAAAGTAAGGTATAATGGTACCAAACTAGAAACTAAGGAGAAACCGCATCATGAGTACACAGCCACGCTTAGAAGCAAGAGTAAGCGCACTAGAACGCAGACAAATCAACACAGACACACGGATCGAAGAAGTAACCGGAGAAATAACAAACAGCGTTAAACAAATCTCCAACGACATAGCGGACAGCTTCAAACAGATGTCGGACTATCAAGGCAAAACAGAAAATCTGATAGATGCACGCTTTGATAAAATAGAAGCGACAATGGCAACTAAAGAAGATATCACCAGAATTGAGACATCTATGGTGGCTATGGAGACTCGTATTCTTGACGCATTTAGACAACTGCTTACTACGATAAATGTGCAACGTCCTCCAACAGAATGAAAGAGGCGACATAAAAAATACACCTGGACTCACTGCCAGGTGTATTTTTATGCTCAGTTTTGACATCAATGTTTACATCAGAGACGTTTTACAAGTCTTTATAAACCTTTACACTGATAGATTTTCAGTAAGCCTCAAAAGAGCGTAAACCAGATAGAAAGCCCTTCGAAATAGAGGTAACCTACTATACACGATTTTGCGTAAAAACAGAAATCCAGATAGCTTTTATGCTTGAGCTGATCTGATACGTCGTCTTCAACATATTTATCACTATGCTCCTCTCCATAAAGAGGTATCCAAGTAGTAGCATTGCGCTGTTACACAACTCTTGATATCAGCGTGTAAAGGAAGTGTGGGAATGATGAGTGGAGGATGCAATCGCCTGGACAGATCTGCGGGATGCGCAACGAAATATATTTCTGTTGTGTACTTGCAGCTATTTTTATGGCCGATAACGTTATAAAGAACGTCGTTTCGCAGGTCTTGCAAAGCGGGAAGCTAAAGCATTCGATTGTTAAATATAGTCTGCTTTTAGAGCAGAGCTGAAAAGAAGGAGAGATAGATGCCGTACATCAACGTTGGCAAGGAGAATTCGGGGGCTATTGAGCTCTATTACGAGGACCACGAATCAGGTAAACCGGTTGTACTTATTCACGGTTTTCCGCTGAGTGGCGCGGCCTGGGAGAAGGAAGTCACGGCCCTGCTCAAGGCGGGCTACCGTACCATCACCTATGATCGTCGAGGCTTCGGCAGATCCAGCCAACCGGCCGTGGGCTACGACTATGATACTTTTGCCGCCGATCTCAATAAGCTGATGACGGAGCTTGATCTGCGTGAGGCTACGCTGGTGGGCCATTCGATGGGGACTGGCGAAGTGGCGCGCTATATTAGCACCTTTGGATCTGATCGCGTGAGCAAGGCAGTCTTTGTCTCGCCTATTCCGCCGTTTTTGCTTAAGACGAACGACAATCCAGAGGGTGTGGATGGCAGCATCTTTGACGGAATCCTTCAGAGCATTGCGAAGGATCGCCTGGCCTACCTGACTCAGTTTCTTGCTGGCTTTTATAACCTGGACGTCACGCTGGGCAAACGTGTCAGTGAAGAGGTCGTGCGCGCCAACTGGAACACCGCCGCCGACGCTTCAGCCATAGCCACGGCCGCCTGCGTTCCTACCTGGCTCACTGACTTCCGTAAAGATCTTCCTCGTATAACCGTGCCTTCCCTAATAATTCATGGCGACGACGACCGCGTTCTTCCTTTTGAAGCGACGGGAAAGCGGCTGCACGAGGCCCTGAAGGGGAGTCAACTGCTTGTATTAGAGGGCGGATCACACGGACTTCCCTGGACGCACGGCGAAGAGATCAACCGCGCCCTGCTAGACTTCCTCAAGTAGCGGCAAAGCGAAGCGGCCCTTGTGGTTGTTGCTGGCGGCATATCAGAAAACGAGCGTTTCTGTACATGCGAACCTGACAACTACAAGGGATTGTCGCCCGTGTAGCGACAATCCCTCCCTTTCCATTTATCCTCCTATCCACATCGATTATTTCCCTGTCTTGAGCACGACTTTTGTCCATCCGCTGTCACGGGCGTCGAAATGCTTGTAGGCTTCTACCACCACCTTTGATGGTTGCAGAGTAAGCAGCCATAAGCCCGACAGGTCCCGCGCCATAGATGACAACGCTATTGCCAGGCTGAACATGAGCAAGCTGAGTAGAGTGCCAGCCAGTGGGGAAGATATCGGCCAGCATCACATAGTCGTCCTCTTTCTCCCGTGCGTCCTCTGGTAAGACCAGGCATGTTCTCCTTATGTACTGTCATTCATTCTTGTATCTTAGCTGATCATGGTTGTCCATGACGAGAGAGGCTTGTATACAAGCCTCTCTCGTCAATCACCATTCCACAAAGGAACACGAAAGTCGTCGCCAAAAGGTATCAGAGAAATCTTCTAAAAGCCGCCCTGGACCTCCCATAACTGAGTACCCCAGTTCGTTTTTGCTCCACTGGGACTGGTCGCAACCTGCGGCACCGTATCTTCAGCTCCCATCCAGATATCGCGACCATTGGGATCGAGCGCCGTCCAGGAGTAATCGCCCCAACGACACTCTTGTGGCGCACCCAAAGAACAGGTTATTCCAATGTCAGGATCGGAACCCGTCTTCGTAATGTGGATAGGACTGAACTGTCCGCTGCCAAATCTGCGCACCGCATATCCTGTACTTGGATTCAGCGTCGGACTCGTCACTGAGAACGCGATACCAATGCTTCCAGTAAACGTCTGCTCAATGGACGGATAGATCACATACTCGCCCTTCGCCGCCACGTCCCCCTGGTTTGTCACCCTACCGGCAGCAATTCGACCATCGAAGTTAACAGCGGGCTGGATCTCGAACCATGCCGCGCCATCACGCGTCGTTGAATCGCCGTTTACCGTGACCGCCGAGTTCAGCACAGCCACCAGGTGCCCATTGTTGTACTGGACCTGCTGTACGCGATCATCATTTGTATAGGTCGCGAGTGCTTTTCCATTGGTAGTGAGCGCGGGCACCGGAAAGCCATAGGTCTGGCTGGTAATGTTCGTCTCACTTAGTTCTGGTACGCCACCACCCGTCACACGCTCTGGATGGGAGAGTGACCAGAGGCCAAGCTGGTTGGTGGAGGTAATAGGCAGCGTCTGAGCCGCGTCAGAATACAAAAACGAGTTGAGCAAGAACTCCTGTTGAGCTGGACCTGTGGTGATTGCGGGCTCTAGCGCGACGACACCTGTTCCACCGAGCACGAGATTAAGGAATGTAGCTGTATTGATCTGAGGGGCATTTGTGAAGAGCTGGCCCTTTGAGAGCGCAATCAGCGTATCGCCCGTCTCCAGCGTCTGTGTCGAGTCGAACTCGTCGATGGTGATATAGATATTAAATGCATCGATGCCCAACTTCGGTTGATCACCCAGGCATGGGCACTGCCCCTGCTTGTTGTCTGGAAAGGTAACGTCTACGGGGACGACCTCACCCGTAAAGTTGTTGCGCAACACCAGCAGATCGACGTGGTTAGTACTCCCTGTCGTCGTATCAATTGCCAGAGCAGTAAAAAAGAAGGTTTGAGTGGACGCATCGAAGATGCAGCGAGGATCAGTGAGAAACTGGGTGGATGGCTCACCAAAGAAAGTATTGAGACCCAATTTATCGCCCAACAACGATCCAGAGGGATTGTAAAAGGCAACCACGGCGTTGACGATCTCTACAACCACCTTGTTCCCTCGTAGAGACCCGACGCATAAGCCCTGATCCGGCGGCTCGTTGACAAAGGTATTAATCTGCTGACTATCCACACTATTGAGGCCAGCAAAATTCTGGAGCACTTCGCCAGCGCGAGTTCGTGCATTAACACCCTGTACATCAGTGCCGATATCTTGAATTCCTGGCAAGCTTGCACCTGGCACATTTTTGCTATGATGTCCAAAAAGATGATTCGGCGCGGTTGTTCTGGTCGATGCCTCTCTTCTTGGAGTTTGGGAACCGTTTAAAAGCCCCTGTACCGCATCTGGGAGAGGTTGCGTGGATGAAATAGTACCATGTGTACCCTGAAACGTCGTTCCAGGATTTGCTATATCGTGCGCGCTAGCCGGTCTGACTCCAGGCACGCTAAAGAGCGCCGCAGCCAGCCCCAACAACACAATAAGAGAAAGACCAATACGCACAGAAATACGCGAAAGAAAACGCATGAAAAGAAACTCCTTTTTCAAAATAAGATAGAGCGCGACCTCATTGTCGCCCATGTAGCTCTACAGTAGAGAAAGCGTAAATAAATACCCTTCTAGAGCACTAATGCAAGTATGGCAGATAAGGATACATCAATACGTATGAAAGCGGTCAAGATTAAGTAGAGACTCCGTTGAGAAATGCTACTTTCGATGGTGATTTCGTTACTGCACAGAATGATACAATGAGAGGAAGAATAGTAATTTCATCCATTCTTCGATTGAGCAAGGAGGATAGATTGAGAAAAAGGAAAGTAAGGAGCGATGGAAAACCAGCCGCCCGCGTGGCTTCACTTCTGGCAACGACCGTACCCAAGCGCAAACACGATACTGATTGAAGATGAGAAACCTGTGCTGATTGATAGTGGGTTTGGTAGCGACGTGCCTGCTACACTGCAATGGTTGCAGGCGATCGGCGTTCCTCCAGAACAATTGGAGCTGCTCATCAATACGCACTATCATTGCGACCACGCTGGTGGAAACTCTTATTTACAATCGCAAGCAAGAGTACGCATCGCCGCCCATCGTTGGGAGGCAAAGCTGATTAATAACCGCGACGCAGAAGCGTGTAGTGTGCTCTTTCTGCGTCAGCCCATAGAGCCTTATCGAGTCGATACATTGTTAGAAGACGGGGATGAACTTATGCTGGGCAAGCGGATAGTGCGTGTTCTGCATACGCCGGGGCATACGCTGGGCCATATTTCGCTCTACTTTCCACAGGATAAGCTGCTGGTTTGTGGTGATGCAGTCCACAACGACGACGTATCCTGGATCAATCCTTTCCGCGAGGGGGTGGGTGCGCTGGAACGAACGGTGGAGAGCATTGAGCGCCTGGCCCAATTAGATGTCCACCTGGCCTTCTCCGGTCATGGAGCAATGCTTGCAAAGCCGCAGGAAGCGTTTGATCGTGCGCGGCGGCGCTACGACAAATGGCTCCGCGAGCCAGAGAAGCTTGGCTGGCATGCCTGCAAGCGCATCTTCGCCTACGCCCTGATGCTCAACGGCGGCTTGCTGCGTGGAACAGAATTAGACTACCTCCTCACTTGCCCCTGGTTCCTGGACTATAGCCGCCACGTCTTCCATAGTGAACCTGCCGCATTTGTGCAGCCGTTGCTAGAAGAGATGGTCCGCTCAGGAGCCGCGCAGTGGCAAGATGAGCGTTTGGTCGTGCTGACGACTTATATGAAACCGGATGCAGAATGGATAAACGCAGCGATCCAGTGGATACCACCAGATCGCTGGCCAAAGTAGTTATGGCTAGTAGCTCAAAGATCTGCTCGATTAAAAATCTTTAAGTCGCTGCGATATGCCCCACGCGGATAGTAGCCCGGTGAGCACGAACAGGATAATACTCAGAGGGATGAAGAGAGTCAGGTTTGTATACATCATTGTATAGGTTGATGTGTAGTAACTCCGGTTCGCGGTGCTGAGCTGATCGACTGCATTGGTAAAAGCAAAAAAGTTGTCATTCGACTTACCCGTACTTAATGCTTCTCCATCATGGATGCGATTGGGATTTGCCGTATTTACGGCCAGGGCACGTATCTGTGGATCAATACTCGTGTACGTTTTCCAATAGGACTGTATATTTGCCAATGGTTTATCTTCCTGTGGCCACGTGCGATTGCCAACGGCCTGCTTGATGAGTGTATTGACATGTCCTCTATTTGTATACCAGTCCTGCTGCCAGCGGTTGATCTCAGCCTGATCACCAAAGTCTACTGCGATGAGCCAGCGTGACTCATCAGCATTTGCAGCGGTGCCATAGCGTTTGAGAAGTGCTGCATAATAGACACTATCGTATGCATCCTTCGTCATTACACCGAAACTCCCATGTCGGCCAGACATACTGATAAAGCTAACCATTGTGACAATGCTGAACCCTAGTGAGATCAGCAACGCCAGCGTAAGCCCAATATTGATGATGCGGTGAGAGAAGCGAGCCATGCGAAAAAGGATAAATGCCAACAGGCCACAGAAAGCAAGACAGAGAATACCTATGACCGCAATAGTTATGCTAAGAGAACTGATAGTGTCGGTATAGGCCGTATCGAGATAACCCTTGTTGATGGTGCTGAGACAATCGATGTTCTGCTGTAGACTGCCAAGAGGCCAGTCTTTTGCTGCAATAGTGCGGCCTTCTAGCACGCAATTAGGAAGATTGGGCTCGTCATAGACGGGATTGCCATTGGCGTCAAGGGTGGGTTGTTTCGTGATACGCTGGTTTAAAACGTTTGTGGCAGCCGTGTATGCTGCACGCGCGCGTTGCAAATGGAGATCGTGTGGATCAGTCTTACTGGCTGCCAGTGCATATTCATGTTCTTCGATGGCGATGTCAGCAGTGTATTCCTCGAAGCCAGCGGTGATGCGCTCAGTGGCGGTATGTTCACCTGGATAGGTGACATTGTGTATGGCTATGTAGAGCTGTTGATTAGCAAGAATGAGTTCTGCGTTAATATTGATTGCGTCGCAATCGTGGCCGGTGAGATTGCCGGGATTGCGCGTGCTGCCAATAATACTGCAAGGTGTACGTTCTGTGAGCGAGGCGGCGGCGAGGTAGTCTGCGGCTTTAGCATCGATATCTTCTATATATTGCGACATGGTCTGCGCCGCATCCACGCTAGGAACGCTGTCCCGCGCAATCGTTTGCAAGTCATCATACGCTCTGCTGAAAGCCTGCATAACAGCCAGCCCGACGAGCACAGAAATGATGAGCAGGCCAACGGAGGAAACGATGAACTGTCCTCGCAATGTCTTCCTGGCTTGTAGCCAGAGGTTAGCTATGCTGCGCCGCAAGAAAATACCCCGTGCTGCAACAGGATAGTTTGTGTTGCCCGCAGGTCTCGCTTGTGGAGGCAAGGGCGGATACTGGCCTGGGGGCCGTGGTGCTTGTGTTGATGTAGCCATAAGAGAGGAAGGCCTTTCGTTCTATTTCAGCTTCGAAGTACGACCAACATTGATTTCCAGAGTTTTTTTTGCGACTTCGTCGGCTTGCTGATTGAGACGAATAGCGCCCCTCTCGTCGCGCTGCACAACTGTATTGAGCAAATTCGTGATGCGCTCGTTACCAAGACGCTCACTGATGTGCAGCGCCTCGCCGAGCAGACGGGACGCGCGTTCTTTATCGCCCGTCGCCAATGCTGCCTGTCCATCATTGATGCGTTGTGCTAACTCTTCCTGGTTTGTATAGTGCGCGATATGTGCCTCAATCTGTGTTGCCAGGTTCACATCATCGGTCCACTGCGCAAAGACCCAGCCAGTACGCTCACCCTTCTCTTCCTGCTCGCCCGCTGATCCCGCGACATAACGCATGCCAGGTCGCAGCATCATAAACTGTAGACCGGGGTCATGGACTGGTATCTCAAGATCGCATAGATACTCACGCTGATCACCCGGAGCGAACGAGCCGAGGGCGACCAATTTTTGGCGCGGGCTGGCGGGATCTTGCTGTAAGTCAAGCGGAGTGATGGCTGGAAAGACCTGCTGAATCTGTTTGACTGCCACACCAACAGGAGACCAGAGGGCCAGCCGAGCATTGGTAAATGCTGTCTTACGCATCTCGTTAAAAGATGCCGCGAAGGCTAATGCAACCTGCTGTGATGTGGGAATAATGTCCGCACTACCATGAGTAGCTTCGGCTATATAGCGCAGTTCGGCTGCATCCCAGTCGGTGCCGATGCCCCAGGCGCTGATGCTTATATCAGCCGCTGTACATCTCTCAACCGCGCCTGACTGAGCGTGTAACGCTGTTCACCCTCGTTCTTGCCGTCGGTCAGAAACAAAATCTTCGCCGCCCAATTCCGCTTCTGCCCAAACTTATCCACGATAGCGTTGAGTGCTGTGCTCATACGCGTTCCACCGTCGGCATGGACCGATTGAATGGCTTGTAGGGCGAGCCTTTTATTCTCCAGGGTGCCCTGTGCGGGACCAAAGAGAACGCGAGCTTCGTGATTAAAGCTAACAAGCATAAAGGTCATCGTCTCATCGAGTGTCTGCACTACTCTAGCAGCCCCATGAAGTGCTGCATCTATTTTTCTACCGTCCATCGAGCCTGAACGATCCAGGGCAATACCTAGAGCCAGCGGTGCGGGTGGGATGTTGGCGCTTGCATCCACGCTAATAGAAAGGACGACTTGCATTGTGTTTTGCTCAAGACGCAGGTATTGATTGTTATAGGCAGTGATGCTAAACATCAAAGTTTTCCTTTTCTCATTCCTAAAGATGGCTACGCCTGGTTCTTAAAAGAGACGCCAGGGCGAGACCTCTTGCTTGTTGCGTACGATCGTTTCGCGTTCCTCGGGATGCTGCTCACGACGTAGATACTGTCGGTAGCTCTCTGCGGCGGCGGCTCCCAGAGCATTTGGGGTGGTGCCTGAAACGCCTGCGATTGTCATTGTTGCTGGAAGTTGCCCGGAGCGTGCCAGTTGCCATGCCGCCCGATAGACATCACCTTGCGCAAGATAGTAGCGCGAATCCTCCGTGCGTCCTCTAAGCGCATAGATTGCCTGAGAGGCATGCTCGATATTCTGGAGTGTAAGTGGCTTCATGCGTTTAATATAGACATCGTAGAGCCTGAGCTGAGCATCCACATACTTCGCGGACGACTCACTGACGCTCTGTAGTACCCGGACGGCATCATTCCAGTGCTGAAGCTTATACATTGAATCGGTAAGACCCAGAATCGCCTCCGTATTGCCAGGATCAGCCTTGAGCACATCTTGATAGAGCGAGACGGCGAGGGCGTTGTCATCTTGCTTCGCACAGATCCGAGCGAGCGCTTGCAATGGAGGGAGTTCACCGGGCAGATCGCTGATGAGCTCATTATATCTGTTAGCTGCAGCTATCAGGTCACCTTGCGCTTCGAAAAGCTTGCCTGTATACCACGTTACTTTCCAACTATTAGGTGCAATGCGTTGCGCTGTGCTCACCTCTGCCCGTGCCTGCGTCAACTCGCCTTGCTCCATAAATACTTCAGCTAATCGCAGATGTGTATCGACGTTACTAAGATCATTGCTCACCGCCTGCCGGTAAAGACTCAGCGCATTGGTATAGTTCGCGCTACGTAGCGCCAGGTCACCCTCAGTCAGGAGGTCAATGCTCTTATTATTTTCATCCAGAGCGGCCTCGCCGCGTGGACCCAATTTCCCTATGGTAGTCGTGCTGTTTGATACAAACAGACGCGAGTGGATCGGCACTCCTGGCCTGCCACCAACGCTCAGGCGCTGTACACCAGTCAACTGTTCGGCGAGTTCCTCTGCGCTATGAAAGCGTTGCGCAGGATTTTTATGTGTTCCTTTTACGAGTAAGCGGTAGAGTGCGGGATAATCCCGGAACATGCGGTAGCTCTCGATGGGTGGCATACCAAAGATTGGATTGGTGAGATCCATCTGCGTAATCATATAAGCCAGCGTGCGGCAGATCGAGTAAAGATCAGTTTCGGGCGAGGGCGTTTTCACAGCTTCGGGCGCGTAAAAGCCATGAGTACCGTAGACATCATCGGGGTTGGGCACATACTTTATAACTGTACCCAGGTCGATCAGCTTGACAATCTGAGTTCCATCTTTGAGATTCTCAAGCATAACGTTCTGAGGTTTGAAGTCGCAATACACATAGTCGCGCTTCGCCAGGTAGTTGAATGCCGGTAGAATACCAAGTATATATTTGATAGCATCCGCCACGTCGAAGGGATGCCCTTGCTCTTCCATAATCTGGTCCAGGGTCTTGCCATGAACGTACTCCATCACAATATAGCCCTGAGTGTCGATGGTAACGAAATCGTAGATCGAGACAATGTTAGCGAGCTTGATGTCGGCCAAAAATTCGCGCTCTTTCACGCTCTGGGCAACCAGTGCAGGATCATCCTCGGTGAGTAGTGCCTTGATCACGACCCTGCGTTTGAGAACAATGTCATCGGCGAGGTAAACCGCTCCCATGCCACCCCTGCCAATCTCTATCACGATTTTGTATTTGCCATCAAGAATGCTGCCCCGAATAAGCTGAGTAGTCTGCCTGAACGTGTTGGAGTGACTGAACACGGATGACGCCGCCGGGCTCGTCATCGTCGCAAAGCGATAGCCGCAGTGATTACAAAACTTGATGCCAGGAATGCGCGGTGCACGGCATTGTGGACATATAGGAGATGCAAATTGTGGAGTGACGGCAAAAGAAGATCCTGTTGTCTGTTTTACCGCACTGGCCGTTGCCAGGACCACGCCACAACTCTCACATATATCATCGCCAGGAGAAACTGGCTGATTACAGTTTGGGCAAAGCGCTGTACCACCAGTGGATGTTGATGCTTGTGGTATGACAGCATTCGTAGGAACCCGCGCAGGCGTAGGAACAGGCGTAAGGACCGCACCGCAATTCTCACAGATATCGTCGCCAGGGGAGACTGGCTGTTTACAATTTGGACAGGTAGATGAAACCATAACATCTCCTTTTTAGTAGCATGTCATTTAGTGAGATATGGATATTTCCATACGTATTTGCAAGCGAGAACATTCTTCTTCGAGCTAATTTACGGATAGTCTCATCCGAATTATAGAGAGTAATAAGTAAAAGGGCCTTCAAGAAAACCGCCATCTAGCTCAAGATTTTCTAAATAAAAAGACTACTGGAGCACACATGGTGCTCCAGTAGTCTTTGGATACGCAAGAGGTCTGAGCCTTTTATTTATAAACGGAAGAACGCAAGAGGGTGTAATCGATATTGCTCCATACTCCTTATACTTGAGGAGTTCCCCACGTAACATGACTTATAATGTACTGGGTAACCTGCGAAGAATAATATCAAGTAGGGATATGAAGTGAGGAAAAACATTAGACTCCTGGGCCTTCTTGCCGGATTCGTTGGTGTCGTTCTACTTTTAGTGGCATATATGCTTGGCTTTAGCATCCTATCGATTATCGCTTTTGTAGTGATTATTGCAGATATTATCTGCGAAATTGTATACGGATGGATTAACGAGACTTCAACTCGCATTCAGCATAATGAAGCTACTTCGGGTACTCGTCTGGATGGTTATATCCACGAACCTAAATAGAGAAAGTTTGCTGCGTACAAGAGGTGAAGTATATTTGTTCTCGGCGGGCGAACATGTTTGAGAGGCTGAGGCCGAACATCTGGCGAAAAGTGCGGCTGAGGTGAGCTGAGTCGGTGAAACCGGCTGCGTGAGCTGCGAATGTGAAAGTGTTCCCTGCTGCTATGTGTTCCAGCGCGGCTAGCAGGCGTCGCCATAAAAGATAGCGGCGCAATGGCACGCCCACTACGTCTTTGAAGAGATGTCCAAAACGACCGGAAGAGAGGAACACATTCTCTGAAAGCTTTTGCGCGGGAAGCTTCTTCTCTGCCGTCCAGCCGATAATTGCCAATGCCTCAACAATTCTGGGATCGACGGTATGTTCATAGCTTTCTTCTTCGAGCAAGCTATCAAACAACTGCCGCACAATCACATCCACATCCGTACAAGAAAGCGTTTGCTCTAATCCCGCACGCAGCCGTTCAACCACCAGCCCAGTCCTCTCGCTATCTAACGCCACACCCGTCGCTCCTTGTAGTAATTGGCGTTGTATCACACCTGCCACCGCCGCCTCTGGATTGATCAAAAACGTCGCTACCCAGCCCACCTGCCCCTCTACCAGGTGAGACTGATCGTGATCAATAATGAAAGCTTGCTGCCGCCCAGCATCATGATCAAGCATCACCCGAAAATCTTGCTCTAATGCTAGCGTCAACTGAATCGCATGGTGCCGGTGCACCTCCGCGTAGATCTCGCGCCTCAGTACAAACACCACGTCGTCACGGGCATAGATAAGGACACGTAAGTTGTTTTCATTGGGCTGCATAGCTAATTCCTCATCCTTTATCTAACGCGAGCGAAATATTCTCGCAAGATAGCCAGTTTATTCAAGGCAATCCAGGGCTTGAGCTGTTAAAGTAAACCTATCGGCACAAGCACTGCTTCTACAGGTCAGATCTTTGTAGAAGTCTTTCTAAGAGGAATATACACAATGCAACTAGCAGGACACAAGATTTTAATCACAGGAGGAAGCACCGGAATAGGTCTTGCTCTTACGCGTGCCCTCTATCAACAAGGAAACGAAATACTTATCTGCGGACGCGATGCCGCACGATTGGCAAGTGCGAAGCAGGAAATGCCTCGCCTCCACATTATTCAAGCTGATATTGCAGTGACCAACGATTTGAAGCGTGTGGTTGTGGAAGCTGAGGAGCAACTGGGAGGGCTCTCTCTATTAATCAACAATGCGGCCATCCAGTTCAATTATGACTTCACGCAAGCGGATATCGACACTGCTTTACAGAACATTCAGTATGAGCTTCAGGTGAATCTGGAGGCCTTGATGAAGCTCTCTCTACTCTGCTTGCCATTGTTGCGCCAGCAAGCAAGCGCTGCCATTGTCAACCTCTCATCAGGGCTAGCGCTTACACCTAAAAAGAGTGCGGCGGTGTACTGTGCAACTAAGGCCGGTGTGCATATCTTTAGCAAAGCTCTGCGTTATCAGGTGAAGGATGCAGGCCTGCCGATAATGGTTACAGAAGCTATTCTTCCCGTTGTTGAAACGCAGATGACAGCTGGTCGCCGAAAAAACAAAATGCAGCCGCAAGATGTCGCCACCTCGATACTACGTGGACTGGAACGCGATCGAAAAGAGATCTATGTCGGTCTAGTTCAGGTATTTGTCTGGCTCAACTATGCCTTTCCCTGGCTGACTGCACGTATGATGCGCAATGCATAAAGAAGGAAGAAAGACGATGCATACTACGCAAACACCCTATACCATTTTGATGATGATGACCGCTACTCCCGCATGGCTAAGCCTGCCACGAGAGGAGCGCGGTGCTTTTAACGCGAATGTGGTGGAACCGCTGCTGGAACGCTATGCTGAGCGAGTGCAGGTGCGCTTCTTTGATGCCGAGGCATTCACAGCGCGCTGCTCAGACTTTGTGATCTTCACCGCGCTTGATCTCAAGGCATACTACTTTCTGATTGAAGAGCTGCGTGATACTGCGATGTTTATAACTCCCTACTTTGTCGTGAACGACGTGATTATTGGTCTGGAAAATGGCTACCAGGCTTTTGAAGAGGAACAATAAAGGATACAACTCCCACGTAGCGACGACCCTTGTGGTTGTCGTGGTGGATTGTCTTGAGAGCGGGTAGGGCAACGACAAGGGTCGTCGCTACGCGGGAGCATTGATTACGGCTGGTCAAAACGGCGCTTCTCTTGTCACTAGATACTTTCTGTCGTATATTCTTTTTAGTATATTCCTTCCGCAAGGAAAGTTAAAAGGCTTCCCGTGCTGGATGCACTCAAATATGGAGTGCATCCAGTAAGAAATGGAGAACATATCGTGAGCATGACTACTGAAGAGATAAATGCTTTTCTCTCAAAATCGAATAATGCGATTGTTGGAGTCAACCGTGCGAATGGAGCGCCCCAACTTACTGTTGTCTGGTATGCGTGGGATGGCAAGAATTTCTATTTCTCGACGGCCAAAGATCGTGCCAAGTATCTGAATATTCAGCGTGATCCATCCATTTCGATCATTGTTGATGATTTCGCGAGTCACTGGTACGTTGTGGCGTATGGAAAAGCGGAGATTGTTGAGCAGAATCAGGAAGAGCTGGTGCAGTCAATCGTTAAGAAATATGTGCCTGCGGAGCGGGTTGAGCAAGCTGTCAAGGGGACGGTGAGCGATCCGAGTCGGATTATAGTTGTGCTCCATCCGGAGAAGATTCTTACCAATTAATAGGTTACTCGACACATATGGAGGCATCTCTGGTATCACTTTGCAGAGATGCCTTTTTGTACGATTGTTGATGGGCCAAGTTCAATGAAGAAGCCTGCTTTGGCTGTACAAACTTCTAGTATCCTCTGTTACCATTAGTGCTAAAGGCTAGCGTCTCTCTTACTAAACTTGAGAGCTTTGAGGGACGCTGGTCAGCGATTCTCCGGCTGATGATGTTCATTTATTAAATCTGGTAAAAAAGCAGCACGTTGTATACCAGATTTAATAAGAAAAGTTCATAAGCCGGCCTGTGCGCGATAAAATCGGCACCTCTGCTTCGCAGAGTGGGCTGATATTTTGCTTTGCAGAGCGGGTTGGTATTTTACTTTGCATATTTTGCTTTGCAGAGTGGTAAGAGAGGATTTTTTCGTGAGCGATACATATCAAACAAATTCTTCTCAAACGTCCCTTGAAGAAGAGCGTGGGAGCGCAACTGTTGCACCATCCAGGGGCAACCGATTTGGTGTGCTTTTTGCGCTGCTAGCGGTCTATCTTATCTGGGGTTCGACGTATCTGGGCATGCGTATAGCGTTGACGGGCTTTCCGCCGTTTTTGATGTCAGGTGTGCGTTTTGTGATTGCGGGTACGCTGCTTTTCGTGATTATGCGGCTGCGTGGAGCGGCTCTTCCAACGAGGGCGCAGTGGATTGGTGCGGCTTGCGTCGGTGGGCTGTTGATCGTGGGCGGATATGGTGGTGTGAGTTTTGCGGAGCAGTGGGTCTCGTCGGGGCTGGCGGCGGCGGGGGCAGGGGCGAGCCCGTTATGGACGGCGCTCTTTATCGGGCTGATGGGTAAGTGGCCGACGCGCAAAGAGTGGGTGGGGCTGGGACTGGGCTTTCTCGGCATTGTCCTGCTCAACCTGGAACATGGCGTGTGGGCCGATCCGCTGGGCGCTATCGCCCTGATTCTTGCCCCCATCTGCTGGGCGCTCGGCTCCGCGATCAGCTCGCGCGTCGCCCTGCCGAACGGTTTGATGTCGAGTGCGGCGCAGATGCTTACGGGTGGCTGTATGCTGCTCATTGTCAGCCTGATAGCTGGAGAGCGTCTGAAGAGCCCGCCGCCGCTGAATGCTCTGCTCGCCATGAGCTATCTGATTATCTTTGGCTCTCTCGTTGCCTTTAGCGCCTATGGCTACCTGCTCAGTCGAGTACGCACCGCCCTTGCGACCAGTTATGCGTATGTCAATCCGGTCATCGCCATTGTGCTGGGCATTATCCTGGCGAGTGAGGGCATTACTCTAGTGGGCGTGCTGGCTGTTGCGGTGATTCTAGTAGGGGTGTCTCTGGTAATGCAGCGTGGAGGAAAGCACTAAATGGCTGACTCGGAACGAAAGGGATTGCTAGAATGAAGTGATCTGGTAGAGGGTGGGCGGAAGGCGCGCAAAACTGCTAATAGTGTGGTATGCTTTCAAAGTATTTTCGCTAATTCTTAGACCTTAGAAAGAGAGCTTTGGGCATGGCATCTATCGTTGTTCGTCCCCTGTCCTCTACGGAGGAGTATATTCTTTATTCGCGACTGGCTGACACGGCCTTTTCTGATCCGCCGTCAGAAGAAAGCCTGCGGCGCTGGCAAGAGTATGTGAGGCAGAGTCCTGACTTTCGCGGTGAGCAAATGCGCGGCGTTTTCCGCGACGGGCAGTTGATGGGTGGCTGTGTGGTGCATGAGCGTTTGCTACAGATGGGAGCGACACGCATCTCTACTGGCTGTATCAGTGGCGTTGTGACTTCGCCCGACTACCGTAAGCAGGGAGTGGCAGCCGCGCTTATGCAGGATACGATCGAGTTCGCGCGCAGCAACAACCATGCCCTGTTGCTGCTGGACGGCATTGCGAAGTTCTACTATCGCTATGGCTATGTAGATATGTTCGATGTGACGGACATAGAGATAGACCGCGCCGCCCTCCTGGCCCAGACTCCTCCCGCTTATGCGATTCGCCCCGCGACTGTCGAGGATGCCGCCGCCCTCCTTGATCTCTACAAGCGACACTACAGCGCCTCGACTGGCAGCTTTGAGCGTTCATTAGAGCTACAAACTCACTACTTACGCTTTGCACGTAATCCAAGCGTAGTGGCGCTCTCGCCTCAAGGGCATGTCGCTGGCTATCTCATTCATGGAAAAGATGCTTATGCTATGAAGGGACGTGAACTGGCGGCAGACGATGAGGAAGCCGGACTGGCGCTGCTGCAGTACCATGCTCACCTGCTGGACGGCGACAACGCTCCCAATGCGTTATCCTACAGACTGCCATCTGATGCCCCCCTGACGCAGTGGATGATCGACTCTCTTGAAGTGCCCGATGCCTCACAGTTACAATCGCCCGTCAACGAGTGGAGTGTGCGCGAAGTAATCGCCCATCATCGCTTCGCTGGCTGGATGGCCCGCCTGGTCAATTGTCCCGCCTTGTTGGAAGCGATCCTTCCGGAACTGCGCATTCGATGGCAACGCTCGCTCGCCCGTTGGAGCGGCGATATCATCTTAAATATCGACGGAGTAAGCTGTATGCTGCGCCTCGACGGCTCCGCCGTCCAGCTTGTGGAGGCAACCAACGGTGCTACGTATCGCGTAGATCTCACCTCGCAGGCTCTGGTGCAGCTCATCTTCGGCTACCGCCCATTAGCGCGCCTGGCCAATGTTGCACACCTGCCAGCCGGAGCACGCTCAGCGCTCTCCATCCTCTTCCCGACCGGCCATACATGGATTCCCACGACCGATTGGTTCTAGAGCAGCATCAATATTTGTTCAGAGGGAAACAATTCAGGTCGTTTCCTCTTGACACCTCTCAATTAAGAGTATATACTCGCATTATGAAAGCGATAAGTCCATCACCGGGAAACAGGCGTTTGACATTGCACTCCCTCTCTGGGTACAGGCTCAGGCGATAGTCTCAGAATCTTTAAGCCAGGAGCATCTTGTTACACTCACCGCTCTGCTTGCAGACATAGAGGTAGTAAGCAGCTAATTTTTTGTACCATTGCGAGCATATACTTGCAATTACAGTATAGGACATGTATTGCATCTCTCTTGGTACCGTTGCGAGCATATACTCATAACGTGGTTACGTTTCTTTCGGGAAACTAGTATTTCTAAGGAGTATTTTTCCTATGGGACAGACTATTCTTGTCACAGGTAGCACCAGTGGATTTGGGCGTCTGACGGTCGAAACGCTAGCTCGGCAAGGCCATACTGTCTTTGCAGGGATTCGTGCAAGGACGAGTAAGAATGCACAAGTTGATGATGAACTGCGCACTCTGGCTCAGCAAGAACACCTCGCACTGCATGTCGTCGAACTCGATGTTACTGACGATATCTCAGTTGACAAGGCAGTTCAACAGGTTATCGAAATAGCTGGTCAACTTGATGTCGTAGTGAACAATGCGGGGACGTTGTTCACAGGACCCCTTGAGACCTTCACAGCGACGCAAGTGCAGCAGCAGTTTGACACCAATGTTTTTGGCGTCCTACGCATGAATCGTGCTGCTTTACCACACATGCGCGCACGGGGAAGTGGTTTACTCTTACAGATTGGTTCAGCAGCTGGCCGACTCGCCTTTCCCTTTTCTGGGCTCTATGGTGCCACGAAGTTTGCCCTCGAAGGGTTGACCGAGTCATATCGCTATGAATTAGCAGCACTCGGCATTGATGCGGTGATCGTCGAGCCCGGTACTTACCCTACGACGCTTATAAGCAACCGTTTCCTTCCACTGGACGAGGGGCGAGTAGCTCCGTATGGTCCTGCAATGGAGATGTTCATGGGACGCTTCATGGAGGACTTAGTTACGACACCGCCCAATCCACAGGAGGTCGCTGACGCAGTCGCAACGCTAATCGCGACACCAGCAGGGAAGCGACCGCTGCGCACTGTGGTTGCACTACAGAACCAGGCAGCCCCAGTTCGTGCACTCAACGAGCAGGCTGAGCGGCTCGAACGAGACTACCTGGATATGCTAGGCGTGACTGACTTGCTGACCCTGGTGCCAGGACGAGTGAGCGCGCAATAAAGTCTGTAAAGAGTTTTATATCAGGAGAAGAGAAGATGACAACAAGAGAAGACTATCAATTTCCTCCTAAAGAGGGCTTTGTTCTTACACACTTTTTGACCGTTGCAGATGTGCAACGATCGGCGGAGTTTTATCAACGCATTCTTGGGGGCACAATTCTTCGCAGTGGCGAACCTACTATCATTCGTATCGCCAACAGCTGGTTGATTGTAAATGTTGGTGGTGGCCCAACGGATGACAAACCCCAGGTGACGCTACGTGCCCCTCAGAATCCGAATGAGGTTTCAAGCTTCTTGAATATTCGTGTTGCAGACATTCAGGCAACCTACAATGAGTGGCGAAGCAAAGGAGCTGAATTCATCACGGAACCAAAGGATCACGGTGTGGAGATTCGCTGTTATATGCGCGATCCCGACAACTACCTGATTGAGGTTGGGCAAACGACTGGTGTTTGAGATGTTCATCTGCAATAAACTATTTCAATCATGAAGGAAAGAATGATGAAAAAAGGTATTCATCCACAATATAGAGAAGCTACTGTTGTATGCAGCACATGCGCAACAACCTTTCAAATACTGAGCGTCAAACCGGCCCTCTCTGTTGAAGTCTGCTCTAATTGCCATCCCTTTTTCACGGGGCAGCAACGGCTCATGGATGCTAGTGGGCGAGTAGAGCAGTTTCGTAAGCGCTTCAACCTTCAGGGGGTAGAAGCTTAAGAGGAGATTACTCAGATAACCGATGGCCATCGCCGCATAGAAGCGCGACAGACCATCGGCAAAGTTGTCCTGCAACCCTGGGCTGAGTGAGGGCACACAAGCCTGTAATCTAAATTGCTACGAGGATGCTCCAGTAGCAAGGCCGTAGAAGAGCAGGGCAGCGGCAGTTACTAGAATCAACACAACCAGGAGCAGACCTAGATTATGCAGCAGGCTCAGACGCTGATCTTTCATAATCGCTCGTCGATTGCCCACGGCCAGGATGGCAATCACGAGTAGAGGAGCCACGATGGCGGCGACAATATTGGCCCAGAAGATCAATTGGATGGGATCGACACCTAGCAACGTCATGATCACTGCCACTACGGTTGCCACCGTAATAATCAGGTAGAAGCCTTCGCTCTGCCAGGGCTGCCGGGAGAGTCCTCCGGGTAGCCGGAAAGCGCCTGAGACTGCATATGATGTGCTGGCCAGGAGGACAGGAATCGCCACCAGACCTGATCCGATGAGACCAATTGCAAAAAGATAGCGTGCCAGTGGTCCTACCAACGGCTCTAAAGAGAGGGCCGCGTCGGCCGCAGTATGGATGCTTTTGTGATTGATAAAGAGCGTTGAGGCCGTGCAGAGAATAATAAAGTAAGCCACTAATTGGCCCGCCACAGCACCACTTGCCACATCCAGCTTGACGATGCGCATCTGCTGTTTGAACGTCCCTTCGCGCTTCTCCTCGGTCTCGGCTTGCGTCTCCCAAAACATCGAGTAGGGTGAGATCGTCGCGCCCAGTAGTGCTACGGCGCTACTAATACTAGTGAAGTCAAAGCTCAATTGAGGAACAAACGTGTGATAGAGAACACTGCTCCAGTTAGCGTGTGTGAAGAAAGAGGTCAGAATATAGGCGACGAACACGAAGCTCATTGTCAGGAAGATTTTTTTGAAGGACTCGAAATTGCGATAGACGGTGAGATACCAGAGCGCCGCTGCTGCTGGAACTACAAACCAGACCCATCGGATACCCGTCACGAGCTCAAATCCACTGCCAATCGCTGCCAGATCAGCGGCAATCAAGGCGATATTGCTGATAACCAGGAGCAACGAGATGACAAGGACTACTGGCTGCCCATAGTATTTTAACAGAAGCTGTGAAAGGCCCGTCTTGCTAATTCGTCCGATGCGGGCGCAGGCGTACTGCACAGCATAGTAGAGCGGCGTTGTGAGCAGCATCAGCCACAGATGCCCGTAGCCCACACTAGCTCCATCAATAGCATAGGCTGTCGTTGCGGATGGATCGTTTCCTGATGTTCCTGAAAGCAGTCCCGGACCGATAATGCTCAAAAGTGTGTTGGATGTTCGATGGACATGGACATTGCCTTCCATCTCCCGCAATCCCTCGGCTGTCGGTGCTCGCTGCTCTACCTGGTCGAGCAAGCCTTCCTGTTGTCGTTCAGGTTCAGGGGATAACGCCTGGGGGCCACCCTCTGTAAGCTGTTCTAGTTCTTCCTCTTCTGCGTCAATACGAACTGTTCCGTTTGATCCATCCCTCTTCTGTTCAGGATGCACCTCTTGAATCCGGTCGGCTGGTATCTCAAGTTCTTTTTTAAAGATGATGCCTTTAGAAACCTTAATTGCTTCAATATGCCCTTGCCCATCCTTTTCCACCTCCGTCACCTTTGCGTGACTTATATCCTCTTCACCCAGATCTCCCTCCGTCGCCTCCACCTCCATGCCTGGCGTAATCTCTTCCTCATTAATATCTTTGTTCGTGTAATTAATATCTTTGTTCATATGTATAGAGTGCTGCTCACTCGCCATAATTTCTCCTCTTTACTCTATGCAGCTTTATATCACAGCTTTTCGTATCTTTTTGCTTTCGGTTTCTCTCCTTGTCACGAGAGATGCCAATGAAAAGTTTCTCGAATTCGTACATCTATTCTATAAGTACTGCTTTGTCAAACATCATGGAGACTCTCTGCTTCGCAGAAAGACGTTGCGCACTTTGACAGGGCACTAGAGCTGTCCGAGCGTGTGTTATCATACAGAAAGTAAACGTTGGTTTCGTTTGAATTGTGCTCGCCTGAATGCTGGAGGTAGGTTTGATGGCTTCAATGGATATTCGCTTTGACGGCAAACGCATACTGGTCACGGGCGCGGGCAAGGGGATTGGGCGTGAGACTGCTGTGTTACTTAGCCAACTGGGGGCGAAGGTGATCGCGGTGAGCCGTGCTGAGGCTGATCTGGCAACATTGCGGCAACAGATCAACGCTGAAACGATTGTCGCCGATCTTGCCGACGCACAGGTTGCCCATGATGCGGTCGTTCGCGCGGGACGGGTCGATCTGCTGGTCAACAACGCGGGCATCTCGATTCCGCAGTCGTTTCTAGATACTACAGTGGAAGCCTTTGATGAGACGCTGGCGGTCAATGTGCGGGCGGCGTTTATTATCTCTCAGGTGGTGGCGCGTGGGATGATCGAGCGGGGCCAGGGTGGAGCAATTGTTAATCTCTCATCGCAATCTTCGATGGTGGGACTTTTAGACCATACTGCCTACTGTGCCTCTAAAGGCGCGCTCGACCAGCTCACACGAGTCATGGCGGTTGAGTTAGGGCCGCACCAGATTCGCGTCAACGCCGTCAATCCAACGGTCACACTTACTCCGATGGCCGAGATGGCGTGGAGCGATCCAGTCAAGAGCGGCGCGATGAAGGCCCGCATTCCATTGGGACGCTTCGCCAGTCCGTTGGATGTCGCGCACGCCGTCGCCTATCTCTTAAGCGAGCAGGCCGACATGATTCATGGCACGACGCTCCCTGTAGATGGAGGATTCCTGGCATCATAATAAAGATGAAACTTCTACCGATTAAAGCTCTGAACTAGATAGACTTTGATTTTGCCTTGACAGGTTGTTTCTTGATAGAAGGAACGGGCCAGAAGTAGGGAAGATCGTCTGGGACTTCCCAGCCAAACTGACCGTAATAGGTTGGGTGCTTGCGCAGGAGATTCGATTTGTGCGAGTCGTGCAGCCGTGCGTCACCGAGCCACCAGGGAAAAACAACCTGCGCCCGGCTCAGATCATAGTGGACCATGTTATTCTGGAAGCCGCGGCCCTCCCACTCTACAAGCATCGCATTTAAATAGAGGCGCAGCGCGTCTTCATACCCACGCCACATGTGTACCGCCGGATGATTGCTCCAGCCGCCAACATAGTTGGGAGTGGTAATAACGTTGAGAACCTGGTACGCCTCTACCCTCTGTTTGCCAAGCCGCTGCTGATCCAGCACCGTGGCGGTCTCTTCAAAAGAGGGGTAGGGAAGAAATGTCTGCATAGCGCCCCTTTCTGAGAAGCTTATTCATCTTATCTGCATACACGCACCATGCGGTCATTTCGATCCAACTCGAAACCTTCTAACGAACTTCCTCCATTATCTCTACACGATGGTTACAGATGATTATGCTGCACGTTATAATTAAAGAAGACAGGAACCAAACACCACCTTTTATGGCTATGCTTTACTCTAAAGCGCATAGACATTCACTGCTACGCCGTCTAAACTACAAACTACCTCCGTGTTGAGCACGTCCTGAAAAAAGAAGGAGCGATCTTTGGAGAAGCAAGAAGTTCTACAACGTGCACAGGATGCTCAGTTGCGGCTTGTGCGCTTTTTATATCGCGACAATGGCGGCATCATTCGTGGAAAAGCGACGTATGCGGCGAAGCTCGCGAGTAGAATGGACGAAGGCATAGGGCAGACACTGGCAATGCAAGCCTTCACAGGTGTTGAGACATTGGCATCCGTTCTGAGTATCGGGCCGGTGGGCGAATTTCGTCTGGTGCCCGATCCGGAGAGCTTTGTCATCTTGCCGTATGCTCTCCACACGGGTAGCATGTTCTGTGATATGAATCGCCTCGACGGACAACCGTGGGAAGCCTGCCCACGTACGTTTCTTGCAGAGAAGTCACCACAGGAAGAGACCTTGCAGCATTTCTATAAATATTAAATAACCGATGCCATGATTTTTATTAAATTTTCACATGCTCTCCAGCTTGCAACCTTTTGTGCGAAGCGCACAAAAGGTTGCAAGCTGGAGAGCATGTGAAAATTTAATAAAAATCATAATGAGGCCACTATGAGGCTACTATGAGGCTACTATAGAGTACTGATCGGCTATTGCTGTAATAAGGGACCGGTAAATGTTATAATATATCCCATCTGCTATTTATCCATAAGCTTGTGTTTGTATGTAAAATGAAGACAGTGAATATGGATCTGTTTCTATTAAATCAGATGTTCATCTTAAGGATATAGAAATTTATGGACCAAATGTCTCACTATGCAAAGCCTGTATTTGATGTGCCGTCTATGTATGATCTTACCTTAGAGCCGGAAAATGAAGAGAACGAAAGTCGTATCGGACCAGCGCGCTATGAGAAGTCGTTGACATTTGTCCGCTATGCATTGCAGTTGGAGGCCATAGACGATGGCTGGCTCTACGAACAAAAGGGTGCACTGCTCAACCAACTCCAGCGTTACCGAGAGGCCGTCGATGCCTTTGAGCAAGCTCTACAGCTAGGATATGCGAAGGATAGCTGGCTCTACGAACAGAAGATCTTCGCCTTAATCAATCTGAAGCGCTACGAAGAAGCGTTAGAAACCTGTGCGGAGGCACTTGTATTGCAGCGTCCTAACGAGGGCTGGATCTATGGTCAGAAGGGATATATTCTGGCATGCCAGGAAAAATACTCTGAGGCGTTGCGAGAGTACACGCGAGCTGTAGAGTACAGCAGCGCCGATCAGGGGTGGATCTATGGGCAGCGAGGCTACGTACTCAATCGTCTCAATCGCTACTATGAAGCTCTGGAGTCTTTTGAAAAAGCGCTGGCCCTGGGCTATAAAAAGGGCTGGGTCTATGGAAAGATGGGTCTCACGCTGCTGCGTCTGGAGCGCTACGACGAAGCGATCAGCGCCTTTGAACAGGCACTCAAGCGCGGGTATCATGCTGGCGGCGTAATCGACTGGCAGTACGGCTACACGCTCACCAACCTGAGACGTTTTCAGGACGCACTAGACGCATATCAGCAGGCGCTCTCACTTGGATATCGTGGCAGCTTCTGGATCTACGTCCTCAAAGCCCACGCGCTCAACAACCTCAAAATGTACAGCGAGGCGCTTGACGCATTGACGGAAGCCTTTGAGCATGGCTGTAAAAGTGGCTGGGCCCACTGGCTACAGGGGTACGCTTTTATCAATCTCAAAAGATATGCTGAAGCGCTTGCGGCCTTTGAAGAATCTCTCCGCTTGAACTATAGGGATAGCGGAAACGTCTACGGGCAAAAGGGCTATGCCTTGCTGAAGTTAGAGCGCTACGAGGAGGCCCTGGGTGCGTTTAATAGTGCTTTAGAGGCTGATGGAGCGAATAGCGGCTGGCTCTACGCAAAGAAAGGATACGCGCTCAACCAGCTCAAGAGATATTGCGAGGCGCTGGAGGCTTTTGAGCAGGCGCTGCAGGCGGGCTATACCGAAAAAGGCTGGGTCTACGGACAGCAGGGCCACGCCCTCATCAACGTCCAGCACTACAACGATGCCCTCACCGCCTTCGAAAGTGCCATCACGCTCGGCTACGTCAACAAAGGCTGGACCTATGGGCGCAAAAGCTACGTCCTCGCCAACCTGCAACGCCACGAAGAATCAAACGAAGCCCAGAAACTCGCCCGCACGCTCGGCTACTACGGCTAAACTGTGCTGGATAAGATCATACACTCTATGAAGGTGTCCAACTCCCTTCGCCTCTGCGTTCTCGCGCCTTCGGCGCTCGTCTCTTATTTTATCTTTTTGCTTTTTCTACCCATTTCGGGCAAAGCCCGAAATGGGTAGAAAAAGCAAAAAGATAAAATACATTTTCTAGGCAACGAAGCTGCAATAGATTCAATGGATCGATTACAGTATTAGCCATTATGTGTATGTGCCGCTCTTTTCTTCAAGCTTGCTGCTGTAATCCTATCTTCTTGCAGCATAGTCTCATCAAAGAAGCCATCCGGCCAATTAAGAATATTACCTTGCGCGGAAATTTCAATAGGGTTAAATCTTGTGGCCCCTCGCTCATCTTGATCAACAAAATAAATCAAGCAGTCACTTCCTTCCTGTTCGCCTTCCTGCACAATATGATAACGTAGTTGACTGACTAGATTCTCGCTGTGTGTCTCAATCAGGCATTGTTTATCACATTTCGCTAATTCTATGAAGAAATCGCCCAGACGAGCTTGCACACTTGGATGCAAGTGCAACTCTGGCTGCTCAACAATAAGCAGTGTATTACTGGATGCGATCAAGCCCATGATCAGAATAGGCAAGACCTGACTAATACCAGGCCCATTAGCTTCGTCATCAGTTGAGCAATGAAACTGCAAGAAGGCTTTGATTGATTTACTATATATTCTTGATTCAATTATAGATTTTGTACCTACTATTCTCCTTGAATCTCTTAGTCTCTCTTTTCCCATTTCTAGCTCGAAGCCAACTATTAATGTACGTGAATTAGCCTGTTCGTTTAATACATCGTCGAACATGCCTAATTGAACCAGCGGGCCATTCAGGAGCAATACCCGATCGGAGGCGCTGCTCAGCGTTTGTGCGATCATCAAGATAGATTGGATGAGGCTGCTCTTGCCTGAGCCGTTGCGACCAGTAAGAATTGTAACAGGTGCTAGTCTTAATTTACCTGAATTGAGGGTAGGCTTAAAGTTTTGTATCGACCAACTTTTGAGCATTGTCGCATCCCTCATCTATTGTTTTTTGACAGCTTTTGAGCATTATGAAGTAATAAGTTGCTGTTAGTTTATCATAGTTGTTGTAAGTATACATGTTTGCGTAGATTGTAACGCATTGTTCGCCTTCTGGAAATAGGCAAATGTGGAAAGTTACTACTATCTGTGTCACCCTCGTGTGCATTTAAACGTGTCTGAACTGAGAAATTGTTTAGAAAAGCAAGAGGAGTGAAATATGAGTACTACACATGAGATTGTTTTGCCGGGCGAGGAGAAGGCGGATCTGACGCAGGGGTCGCTTTTCTTTATCGGCAATGCGACTTTGATTATTCGCTATGCGGGCTTTACTATTCTTACTGATCCGAACTTTTTGCATCAGGGTGATCATGTTCATCTGGGCTATGGCTTGACTTCTAAGCGCCTCACCAACCCGGCGATCGCTTTTGAGGAGCTGCCTCCGTTTGATTTTGTGTTGCTCTCGCATCTGCACGAAGATCACTTTGATCGTCTGGTGGCTCAGAAACTGAATCGGGAAACGCTCATCGTGAGCACGAAAGAGGCCACCACAGCCTTGAGAAAGAAGGGCTTCTTCAGGTTAGAGTCGCTGGATACCTGGCAGACGCTTACATTTGTGAAGGGCGGAAATCAACTGCGCGTTACGTCTATGCCCGGCAGGCATGGCCCCGGTTTTACCGCGAACTTGCTGCCGCCCGTTATGGGTAGTATGCTAGCATTTCAGGACGCGACAGGCAAGACATTGTTCAATCTCTATATATCCGGCGATACAATCATGCACGACAAACTGGCCGAAATTCCGCAGCGCTATCCCGATATCGATATGGGCCTCTTCCACCTGGGTGGAACGAACATTCTGGGTCTGGTGGTTACGATGGACGCGAAGCAGGGGGTCGAAGCAGTCAAGCTCATTAATCCGCATGAAGTGATTCCAGTCCACTATAACGATTATTCGGTCATGAAATCGCCGATTGAAGACTTTCTGACGCTTGCACACAAAGAAGGTCTAGGTGATCGCATCCATTTTATGAAGCACGGTGACACCTACACCTTCGCGGTGAATGGGGCCAGGCGGTAAAGTTTCTTATCCTCGGACCACCAGCCGAATTATAAATGACAGGATGACCAGGAACCAGGCCGCGAAACCGAGCACGATGCCAGCAATTGCCTTTCCGCGCCCAATATTTCCTGGTGAGCGTCTTGCTGTATTTAGGCCGATGAAGCCGTAGATAATAGCAAATGTTCCAGTAACCAGGCCAGCATATCCAACCAGGGCGAAGAGCGTGATGAAGCTAAGGATGATAGAGATAATACCGTTGATCAGCGCTCTATTCGCTCGCGGATTGCTCTGAGCTCCACCAACTTGTTGAGGCGGATAGGGATAGTGAGGCTGGTACTGATAATGTTGTGGATAGGGTGCTGGACCGGGCTGCGGAACGTAAGGATACTGCTGAGGATAGGAAGACGGAGCTGGCAGCGGTGCATAAGGATATTGTGGCTGATAAGGTGCTGGGCCCGGTTGAGGTTGATAAAATGTGGCTCCGGATTGTGGCTGCTGTTGAGGCAGATAAGAATAAGGATACTGTGAAGGGTAAGAGGGCACGCCTGGCTGGAGTTGCTGAGGTGCGGCGTCAGGCTGTGGCTGATAAGGATAGCGTGGAGCAGAAGGATCTTGATACATTCGATAACCCCTATATGTATTTACACTGGTAGAAATAAGAATAGAATAGCTGCGAGGTGCCAGGAATACACAGTATATCTTGTATAAATTTCTCTTCTGATTTAACACTCGTTAAGCTCACATGTCAATTGAAATGGAGGTGTATGAGAATATTATCCCATTGTCTCCTTTCACGCGATAACTAGCACCCCTCTCCAGGCTAACCTGAAGAGGGGTGCTGGAGTTTTTTGCTTTCAATCTTGTAGGTGATGAGCAAAATGTTGATTAGAGGGCTTCGGCGAGGCCGAGCCAGTAGTAGCAGAGCGTGCGTACACCCTTATCGAAGTTTTCGAGGGCAAAACTTTCGTTGGGGGCGTGGGCGTTGCAGGTCGGGAGGGCGAAGCCGATCATGACCACTGGCACTTTAAGCAGGCGGGCGAAGACCTCGACGATAGGGATGGAGCCACCCATGCGCGTAAAGTATGTGGGCGCGTTATATGCCTGGGCGAAGGCCCGCTCGGCGACCTGGACGGCAGGATGGTCGAAGGCGGCGACGTAGCCGGGTGCGCCTGCCTCGGTGTTGGTGAGCGAGATGGTAACACCTTTGGGAGTGTGATGTTTGACGTGTTCATGGATCAGTGCTGTGATGCGCGCAGGGTCCTGATCGGGTACAAGACGGCAAGTGATTTTGGCATGCGCCTCGCTGGGCAGAACTGTTTTAGCCCCCTCGCCCTCGTAGCCTCCATAGATGCCATTGATCTCTAGCGTCGGTCGCGTCCAACCGCGCTCCAGGGAAGTATAACCAGCCTCCCCAAAAAGTTCCGGTACACCAGACTCTTCAATGGTATCCTCATCTGTAACTGGAAGACGCGCGAAGGCCGCCCGTTCCTGCTCGGAGATAGGTCTAACATCGTCGTAGAAACCATTAATAGTGATTTTGCCGCTGGCATCATGCATCGTGCTTAGTAGCTCTACCAGGGCATGAATAGGATTCTGTATCACGCCACCCATGCTGCCGGAGTGAAAGTCCTGCTTTGGCCCTTTCACGTCGAGCTGCATACCTATCAGGCCGCGCAAACCGTAGCAGATCGCCGGCTGGTTGGGTCCCAACATGCCAGTATCACTCACGACAACGATATCCGCAGCAAATCGCTCGCTATGCTCCGCAAGAAAATCTATGATCCCCCCGCTGCCGACCTCTTCCTCACCTTCCAGGCAAAATTTTACGTTGACCGGCAACTTGCCGGTCGTGGTCAGGAGTGCCTCAAAGGCTTTGAGATGCAGGAAAACCTGACCCTTGTCATCGCTTGCTCCACGCGCATAGACCAGCCCATCGCGTATATCCGGCTCAAATGGCGGCGTGTGCCAGAGCTCAAAGGGCTCGGCGGGCTGAACATCGTAGTGGCCATAGACTGTGATGGTTGGCTTGTCAGGCGCGTGCAGCCAATCGGCGTAGACGATGGGATTGCCGCTTGTGGCAAGTAGTTCCACATGCTCGAAACCAATTGTGCGTAGATGATCGGCCAGGAAAGTGGCGGCTTGTATAATATCGTTCTTGTGTACAGATTGCGTGCTTACGCTTGGAATGCGCAAGAGCTGTTTAAATTGCTCCAGATGTTGAGGTCGTTGCGTTGAAAAATACTGTTCAAGCTGTTCGATCAAAATAGTTGTCTCCTTAAAAATGCTCTGCTGCTTGCTTAAAAGAGAAATGTAGGACTTTTGAGTCGTTCTATTGTAATCTCCTTTCCCTATGGTATAATAAGACAAGTCCAAAGGAAGTTTTCCATTATACTATATCAGGCATAGTGCTGGGGGAAGGGACGTTGCAGAGTTTACCTATTCAACATTCAGAGAATATCGCCACCACCTCTCCTTTTAATCTAACAGATCGCTTATCGATTTTTAGCTATCTTGTAACCTCGAATCGTGTACGCTGGTATCGAATAATCATGCGTATCTTCTTCCAGCGCCATCGCGACCTCTATCGCTATCAGCTCACAGCGCAGGAGGTACGTGATACTATACGTGAGACCTTCGATCCGGAGTATACGCTGGAGCAGTGTCAAAATGAGCTGACAGCCCTAAAAGAATGGGGAAATATAACCACTATTTACGACTCTAGTCGTGCGACCTCCATCGCCAGCTTTCTATCGCCTGCCTTGCTCTATCAAGCCACGGCGGAGGCGATCGCCATTGAGAGCTTTCTGGAGGAGCAGACGCGAGCTAGTGCTGCCAGTGGAGCCCTGCGACAGGGCGATCTGCCGCGCCTATGGCAATCGCTGCAGATTATCGACGAGGCTCTACAGATTCCTCTTGCTGAACTGACTCCAACACAGGGGCGAGAGATCGCCGAGGAATGGCAGCGCGCCTTTGAGGTGTGGAATACAATGGCTCGCGAGGCCGCTCAGTATCTTGCGAATATGATCAGCGCAGCCCAACAGTCTCGTCCCGAACTACAGGCGTTTCAGATCTATAAGGCGGCTGTGGTAGACTATGTGCACGGCTTTGCTCAGGCGTTGACCCAATACGGGCCGCGCATCCGTGCACAGATTGCCCAGTGGGCGGCAACAGGTCTACTTGAACATTTTATTGTCCTTGTAGCCGAGTATCTTGATCCGCCCGCTCCGACGATGGAAAATGCACGCACAGAAGAGGAGCGAGTGCAGGATGTCCGTAATCAAGTTGATGCATTGGTAAGCTGGTTTGCGCCGGGGAAAAATGCCGATTCGTTCCGCCGTAATGCTCTGGCGGAAGTGGACAAAGTGGTGCGCCGCGCGGCTACTCTGGCCACTGCGGCCCGCCCAAACGCAAATTATGCTACCCATTTGAACACATTAGCCCATCAGCTTTTACAGGCCCGCGACGGTGAGAGCGCGCAACAGATCTTTTCCGTTGCCTTCGCCAATCTTCTGCCGATCCATACATTAGAGGGACTGGTTGGCTCGCCCAGCTCATCCTATGATGAGGGTGCCGAGAGTACATGGCAGGACGCGCCAGAAGTGACAATTCATCTGCGACCGGTCAGCCGGGCGAATCGCAGTGAGCAAAGGCTAGAAGAGCCAATTGCCGATAATAGTACGGCCATTCAAGAGCTGCTCGCGCAGAGTGAGAAGCGAGTGCAGGAGCAACGGGCACGCTTTGGACGCCTCTTCGCGCATGCCTATCTCGATATTGGCACGATTGAAACCATCGCTGCGGAGGATCGTGCCCTTTTAGTAGAGGTGATAGATAGCTGTTTGGGAAATAGTGCCCGTCAGTATCGCGCTCCCGATGGTTCGTTGATCGTGCTTCTCAATCCCGGCGAGACAGCGTATACGCTGCTTAGGGCCGTTGATGGCGTCTTGCTCTTGCCCCGTTACCGTCTGGCCCGTCAGGAAGAGCTGCAAGTTGAGCGCGAGGATGCGCCACTCGCCAATAATGTACAGTAAAAAAGATTTACCACATGATAGAACAAGAACCACAAGAGACACTCTCAGAGATGTCTGAAAAAGAGAGCGAGATCCGCGAAGACGAACAGGCGCGTGAACGGATCTCTACAAAGCGTTTTCAGCCTCCAGGCGCGGACCTTATTAAGGCTCACGTGGCGCTTATGGAACGGGAGGTCGTCATCTCTAAAAACGGAGATCTCTTCCGTCTGGTCCAGCACCATTATCATCAGCTACAGTCCTGGCACGATCAGCACACTGGATGGCGTATTCAGCGCACGAGCACAGTCATTCGTCTCATCCGTCAGCTCAGCGCGACCACGCCCGGCTATATCTACGATCGTTTGCGCGACCCAAAGGACTTTGCCTGCCTGACCTGGATTCTGTGGTATGCCGAGAACCGTCAACTCAGCGGGCGCGGCAACGATTTGCAGTTCTTACTCTCGCAGCTTGCTGAGCAGATTCAAGAGCAATCAGTACAGAACGCTGAGGGCGAGGCGGTCTTTGATTTCCGCCGCCCGACCGACCGCTACAGCATTCAACGCGCACTACAATACCTAGAGGGATTGGACGGCCTGCAACTGGTCGATGGACAGACAAGAGAGTGGGTGGAGCAGACTGGCACCGCTGACGTTCTCTACGAATTTACCGACGTTGCCCGCTCGCTTGTTGCAGCCTTGAATCCGTTGTTAGTGGAAGAGGTTGCGCAGCGGCTGCACGAGCCTGGCGTCGTACTCCAGCCCACACGCCTGCCCAGCGTCAAGAGCACGCCCCTCGCCCGCGCCTGGCGTGCCCTCCTGCTAGGTCCCGCCCTCTTCCGCTTCGATGACGACGAGGCATTTCAGGCTTTACTCTCGCACGCCGACATACTCGCCAACGAGCTGTTAGAGACCTTCGGCTGGCTCCTGGATATTCGGCAGGACTATGCCTGTGTTGTGCGCGAGAGCGGCACATCGACGGGTCCGATCAGCTTTCTGACTCCATATGGCACCAACGATCAGATTGCCCTACTGCTGTGCACGACTATAAAAGAACGTATCAATGACGGCCAGTGGCCCACTCCTGATGCATATGGCTGTGTTCACGTGACGACCGAAGATATGACCGAGTTGTTTTACACTGTGCGTGAACGCTATGGCGAAAATTGGGGCAATGAGGCGCGCAGCAAGAGCTCGCAGAGTCTGCTGAATGATGTGTATCGAAAGATGCGCCAGGTGGGTATGCTGCGTGGTCCCGGTAGTACAGGAACAGTGTTGATCTTGCCTCTCGTCGCTCGCTACAGCGCCAGCTATGAAAAGCCAGCACAGGAAGCGCCACCTCCTCGTCCGCGCAGCAAGACGAAGGCAAAGCAAACATCGCCAGCAAAATCAAATACACTGCCTGGCATGAAATAATCAATTTTCCCGTAGTTCCAAGTGGAAATCTACAATTAATCGCGCGACGACTTAGTGGAAAAGATACGAAATATGAAAAGCGTTTACGAAAATTCTTTTGATTGGGCAAGCAGTGAGAATGGAACTGGAGTGGATGCACAGGCGCATCCACTTGCTCACTTTGTTCATCTACTACAGGAGCAGGCGGGAGGACCGTCGGGCTATCGATTGCGCCGCATTCTCCTGACCAACTTCTGGCTCTATGGGCAGCAGGAGTTCGAGATTCCGCATGGGCGGCTCTTTCTAGCAGGCGAGAACGCGAGTGGAAAGTCAACGGTTCTGACTGCAGCTCTACCGCTAGGTCTCGATGGTGATTTGCGCCCTAACCGTCTGGATACGTTTGGCGGGCGCGAGCGGCGCATCGAATATTATGTGCTCGGCGGTAGCGATTCAGCCACGCCGTACAACCACGAGCGACGTACGGCCTATATCGCGCTCGAATTCGAGTGGTGCGATCCCGACCATCCACCCATCGCGCCAGAGATACGCCAGCGTTGGGAGAACGGCGAGCGCGAAAAGACACGCTTTCTTACTATAGGCGTGAGCATCGCCGGCAACACCAATACAACGGATCGCATTCGTCCTCTGCGCTTCTTGATTACCGATGGCTCGCGGCTGGGCTACGAGATCGATACGCTCTATGAGACCGGGAACAAGCATGAGAAGCGCGCCTATGACCATATTCGCTTTAAACAAATACTGGAAGGGCATGGAATCGTCTGCGATTCGCAAGCGGACTACGAACGCCAGGTTGCCCGTTATCTGTTTGGTTTCTCCGATGTCAAAGATTTTGAGAAGCTCATCAATCTTCTGCTCGTTCTACGCCGTCCAAACTTGAGCACAGAATTGAACTTCTCACGCGTCCACGAGTATCTCAAGATGTCGCTACCTAGAATTCCTAGCGAGACTACCGCGCATGTTATCGGTACCATCGAGCGCATCGACGGCATTCAGAGCGAGATCGAGCATATTCAAGAGGCATATGATGCAGCCGACCGTGTGCATCGCGCCCGTCAGCATCTGGCTCACGTGCGAGCTCAGCTCGCCGCCTGTGAATACAGCATCGCTCAGCAGGTCGAGATGGCGATACAGCAACGCGTCAACAGGCTTAGAAGAGAACTAACGCAGTCCGAACAAGAGCGCGACAGGGCGGCCTCTCGCGCCCAGGCCCTTCAGACGGAGCAAAGTCAGGTGGGAGGACAGATTAAGGCCCTGGAGGCTAGCGAGGGTCTGCAGGTCGCCACTCAACTTACAATGGCGCGTGAGCGTGAGCACGAGTTGAGCCTCCAATTACGGATGCAGGAACAGAGCCTGAACTCAGCGACATCGACCGTACGCGAAAACGCGGCCAATCTAGAACGGCTGCAACAGCGTATGGAGCAGATAAAGGCTGAGAATTCCACCCACTTTCAAGAGCTTTCCAGCATTGCCAGCACAGAGGCTCTATGGGAGACGACCGCTTTTCAGCTCACGGAGGCGCAGCATCAACTGCAGTCCTTCTCCGTCCAGAGTAGCGTTGCTCCTGAGATGCCGCTCGTCATCACCAATCTACTTGGCCTCCCTCTCGATGAGCGCACTAGCTGGCTTCGCCAACTAGAGACGCTGCATCAACAGCGCGAGACGTTGGATACTCAAGTCCAGTATGCGCGCAATCTGGAGACGACACGTTTTCAAGAACTGGACGAGGCGCGCCGCTACTTTCAGGCGGCCCGCGAGCGCTCGTACGAGGCACAGCGCACACTCGATGAACTGCTCAAGCCATTTCTGCCCAATGAAGAGACTCCTGAGGCGCTCGAACCCTTCGAAGAAGTATCGAATGATGAGGCTCTAACTGGTAATGTTGTCGAACAACTGGCTGGCGCGCTCACCAGCTACCGTCAGTTGATTGACAAGCTAGAAGACGATTTGACGGGAGCGATCGACTTCGCACAGAGTAAGCAAAGCGAACTGCGGTCCACCATCGGTGGCAAGCGGCAGCAGATTGAAGACCTCGAAGAGTTCTATGAGCAGAAAAAGGCTGAGCCAGAGGTGAGTCCTTTGCGCTCGGAGCGGCGGATGGCGGCTCGTGCTATGCTGGCTGAGCACAATATCACCTCGCAGCCCCTCTATGCCCTGCTCGACTTTGTACCGGGCCTGGACGAGGAAGCCGGAGGACGTGTCGAGTATATGCTGGAAGACGCCGGCCTGCTTGATGCCCTGGTCGTTCCGCAAGAGCAGGTCTCGGCCGCAGATGCACTCCTCGCCTCCGAAAATCTCAGTGATTGCCGGCTTGATATTACCGTCCTCAATCGTCTCAATCCGCAGCAGTCTCAAAGCGGCCAGTTCCCTGTCCTGCGTTTCGATGTCAGCCTGAATGAACAACATGGAACTGCTGATTGGGCTGCAACTGCGCAATCTATCCTGCCTATCATCCAGCCGTATATGCAGACCGGGCAGGATGCTCCGGCACGTTATAACATGAACGAGGATGGAAGCTGGACGCATGGACTGCTGGCTGGCCACGCCTCTCCTGGTCCAGCCCGCTATATTGGAAAGGCTACGCGTATACGCGCTCGCCAGCGCGAACTGGCCGAGCTTGACGAACAGCGTGCACAGTTCCGTCAGGAGATCGATGAATTGACCACCCGGCTCGACTACTATGAGCAGCAGGTCAGTCGTCAGCGAGAGCAGCAATCTCAGTTGCGCAAGCTCTTGCAGCGCAGTGGATTGGAAGAGCGCTATGCCGAACTCTCTCAGACGCGGATGACGCTGGATGCGAGTCGTGATAGATATCAAAAAGCGCGCCAGCAGACACAGGAGGCACGCCAGCGCTCTAACGCTGTGCAGGTACAGCTGGAGCGAGCTAGCGAAGGAAACACCGCTTTTGCCAGCGATGCGAAGCGCGTGCAAACAGCTTTGCTGGCTATGGTCACGCTGAAAAATCAGGCGCGCACCGTAAAAAATCAACTGCAGACCGTCATCTACACCTGGCAGGAGTATCAGAAGCAGCGCGCCAGCCTGGAGCAGGCGCAGACCAACGAGCGAAATGTTGGGAGCCTGGCCGAGCGTGTACGCATCCAGTTTGTCCAGGTCCAGGCTGAACTCTCAGAACTGCAGCGTGTCGCCGCTTCGTCTAATGTGGAAGAGCTTGCAGAGCGTTTGCGTGCCCTGCGCGAACGGGCGGAAGTACTCATGGGTGAGATTGAGGATGCCCGTCTGCTGCACGCACGCGTGGATGAGCGAGCTTCTAATCTCGCGAGTTCGCTGGCAGAGGTGGAAGGGAACTTAGAGGGAGCCCGGCGAGAGCGTGCTGAGAAGGAAAATATCTTTCAAGAACTGCTCGTCGCCTATCCGGTAGAACAGCTTATGCAGGCTCAGCGGTTGGCAGAGGCTGGCGAAAGCGTTCGAGCCGCGCAGGCTTTAGTTGGCGGGCAGCGGGATGCGGCAGCGCGGAAAGAGGAACTGGAAGGGGTCTATCGCGAAGCATATAACGGTCTTGTGCGCACATTTAGCCACGAGCAATCGCTGCTGCTTGAGTATGGACCTGAGATGAATGATCAGGGGCAGGTCATCTTCCTGAACGAGAACAGGAGTCGGCCGATCGAGCTGCTCACACTCTTAGGTGAGCGCATCGAATTGCAGAGAACACTGCTAGACGAGGAGGAGCGGCAGCTCTTTGAAGATTTCCTCTTACAAGAGATTGCCGAGGCCATTCGCACTCAGATTCTAGAGGCCGAAGAGTGGGTGCAGCAGATCAACGGCGTGTTGGGTAACTTACCCATGATTGGCGAACACTACGCCCTGCAGTGGAAGCCACCGGCCGAGTACGACATGACCCGGTTGGGTAGTCACCTTGCGCAGCACTACCGTCTGCTGCGCAAGCCAGCCCAGACGCTCACAACTGAAGAGACGGAGACGTTGATGGGAGCGTTTCGCCGCGAAATCGAGGCTGTGCGCCTGCGGCAGCAGGAGAGTCCTGATACCAATTTCTTAGAGGCGCTTGAGCAGGTCTTTGATTATCGCGAGTGGTTCCATTTCGACGTGTGGGTGACTCCAATCGGCGGTCAGCGCCAGCGCCTGACCGATCGTATCGCAGGCACACGTAGCGGAGCCGAACAGCTCTTTGCTCTCTATGTGCCTCTTTTCGCTGCACTTGGAGCACTCTATCGCAGCGCAGCTCACGGCGCGCCCCGTCTGCTCGCACTGGACGAAGCCTTCGACAAAGTCAGCGCCGCCAACACGCAGCGCATCATGCAATTTCTGGTCTCACAAGATTTTCAGTGGATCATGACTGGTCCACAGGTGAGCGGCGCAGGCTCGAAGATTCCGGCCAGCGCCCGCTATCTGATGATTCACGAAAAGGGTTCGCCGTTTGCGACGGCATCGGCATCGTTCTGGAGCGATAACCAGCTTGATGTATCAATACCAGCAAAAGAGTCGTAAAACGAGCATACAGCGGCAGTTCCTTGCGGTTTTTGTGGGAGAGATATTGAGGGAAGGTAAAGGCAGATGATGACGAAAACCGCAAGGAACTGTCACTACGGGATTGATACATTATATGGGAGGGAGGGGATAAGATGATGGTCGATATAGAGAAAGTACAGAGAGTGCAGCGGGCGGTCGATTTCTTCAGAAAGGCAGAATTGGACCGTCTGCTGGTCAAAATGCGTGAGAAATATATCGAACAGGGGCAAGTGGGCGGCCAGATACAGCTTACAGAGTGTACGCCGCGCGAGCGCCGTGATATCGCAAGCTTCCTGGGCAAGACACCGTATCGCTATACGGTCATCAAGCTGAAGTTGAGTGAGATGGACGCCGCATTGCAGAACAGCGGCTTTCACTGCACACTGCCAGAACTGCTAGAGGCTTTTTTCCCCGATCAGCCGCTGATTACGCGCCTCCAGCTGCGCGCCGTCCACATCACGCGCCAGGAGAAATTTCGCCACGCACTCGAAGCTCTTGTGGAAGCGCAATCGGAAGATACACGCGGGCGGCACTGGCTTTTAAAGGGGCAGCATGGGCTTGAGTGGCTCTATGGACGCTACAAAAATGCTGGAGAGGAAGAGCAAGAGCGGCAATTAACCACCATCAAATATATAGTCACGCTGCTGAACTGCTTACCAGGAACTGCTTCACCAGTGCGCCTGGGCCTCTTTGCCCAGAGGACCAGTGGTGATCCACACAGTCTTGATCCGGGGCGGCCTGCCGGTCGCCTCTTCTTGCAGGCTCTCAGTGATCTCGCGGGCTCAGGTTCTCCCATGGCGGGTCAGGGACGTGTGCAGGATATCCAATTGTATCAAGATGTGGGCCTGCTGGTCGATACAATTTCATCGAATGTCGCGGTCTTTTCTCTTGCATCAGCCTCCAACCTCGATGGCTCACGCGATCCTATGGTGGCGGCCGCTGGTGTGCGCATCCTGCTGCTTCCTCTGGGACAGCTTCTGCAATGGCAGGCAGTCGCACCGGCACAAGCCGATATCTACGTTATCGAGAATCCACAGGTCTTCGAAGAAGTGGTCGCGCACCTTCAAACTCGATCAGCAGGAGCTCAAACGTTATCAAAGATGATCGAAGTGCCCACTGTTGTGTGCACCGCTGGCTGGCCCAGCGTAGCCGCGCTCACCCTGCTTGACCAGCTTTTGAGAGTAGATCCGCTCAACCGTCTTCATTATAGTGGCGACATGGATGTAAAGGGCCTGCAGATCGCCGCCTACCTGATGGAGCGCTACCCTGCCCGCTGCCTTCCCTGGCATATTGACACGACTGCGTATAATCTTGCTATGCAGGCCGATGGTATTCCAGCCCGTGAAAACGAGCTACAGATCCTCAACACCTTACCAGACTCTTTTTCTGCACTGGTACGGGCAATGCAAGCACAAGGGAAATGGGCGTATCAAGAAGGAGTAGTTCAGCTTCTATTGTCCGACCTTTAGAGATAACAAACATGGCAAAGAAAGTACAGAAAGCAAAGAAGGATAAGCAGATAGCGAAGGGTGCAATCACTACATATTGAGCGTACTACATACAGTAGGTTTGTTTGTCACAAAGCGAGGGCTGTATGCGCGACTTTGAGCCGTTTGGTGGATTGGATGAGGATCAGTCCTGGGATGATGAGATTCAGTTTCTAGATTTAGATCCGCCCAGTCCGGTTTCAAGGTCGAGCGGCTTGCTTAGATGGATCTCTACGCCGAATATACTGCGCAAAACTCGCTGGTGGATGATTGGGGCTACCATCGTCGGGCTGCTCTTGCTGCTTGTTCAAACAGGCTATATAGCATCTCTCTTTGGAAACAGATCTGTGAAGGATGTGCTCCGAAATCAGGCCGTAGAGCTTCCCTCCTCTGTTCTGTTGGCAACGTCACAGTCTATCTACACGCTGGATGCTGACGGAGGTCTCAACGCACTTAGGGCGAGCGATGGCAGGCTCCTCTGGCGCTATCATCCATCATTACAGATCAGCAGAAGCGTGAAGGTTGTAGATAGCGTCGTCTATTTTATTGCCAGCGATGAGCTTCATGGAGATATTGATGCGCTCCGTATGACGGATGGAAGCCTACTCTGGCACTACCCTCTCAACTCGACCGTACCTACGTGGTTTACAGTTGAGAAGGACGTTGTCTATACATCTGCGCAAAATGGGATCATTTATGCACTGAATGCTGCTAATGGGCGTATAATATGGCAGTATAGAGGAAACCCGTCCTCTGTAAACGATCCGTTTGTGTATCTGGTTGATGGTGTACTCTACATGTGTTCGCAAAGTGAAAAGCATTTTGTGGCGCTGCGGGCCGACGATGGTGAATTACTCTGGCGGAGAGACACGACATTCGCGCAGGTATTTCTCAATGCCGTTGCTGGCGTAACCTATATCGGCTCTGGTGATGGCTCTGTCTCTGCATTTCGCTCGCGGAATGGCTCTGTTCTCTGGCATGCCGCAAGTAGTACGACACAACTGGCGATGAGCTTCTCGTTTGCCGCCTCGGGCGACGTGGCCTATCTGATTACACAAAATGGAACGCTGGACGCGCGGCGGGCGCAGGATGGCACGCTGCTGTGGCGTTTCTCGCTGAGCTACCCGATCTGGGGTCGCCTGTTGCTCAGTGAGCATACTCTTTATGTAGGTGCCTATGACGGTACGATCTACGCATTGCATGATGATG
>JAABUZ0100001678.1_pt1 | contig 40752 bp, 28 predicted proteins | sample 5562091 | NCBI WGS metagenome assembly JAABUZ01 (sample SAMN12813069, study PRJNA571459) | rock metagenome | isolation source: Antarctica rocks | place: Antarctica: Victoria Land, Linnaeus Terrace sud | collected 2015-12-21
GCTCACGTCGCCCTCGACCAGCCCTGTCCCCTCGACGATCCTCTCACCCTAGACACGCCGTGGCTGCTCCCGTCCCTTAACTGAACCGTATTGGGCTTAGAGCCACACGACATACTACGGCCCAACCGCGGTCGGGCGGTAGGACGCCGATAATGCATCTCTCCGTTACCCGCTACCTGGGCGTAAGCAACACGCCCCCACACAGTCCCCCGGCCACCAGCCACCGGGCGTATTCAATACGCCCCTACGGTCCCCTGGCAACTGCCAACTGCCAACTGCCAACTGGCAACTGGCAACTGCCTACTCGTAGCGCAGCACATCCAGCGGTCGCACGCGCACGGCGGTCCAGGCGACCAGCGCCGCCGTCAGCAGCGCGATCACCGTCACCAGTGCGATCAGGGCCAGCGCGGTCAGGGTGGGCACAGCGAGGTCGAGCTTGAAGAGGGTCTTGGCCAGCACCGTGGTGGCGATCGCCACCATCACCATGCCTAACACCCCCCCGAGGCCGCCGATCACCCCGTTCTCCACCAGCACCCCGCCAAGCACGCGCCGGCTGGTGTAGCCGACCGACTTCAGGATGCCCTGCTCGCGCCGTCGCTCCAGCATGGCCAGGGCCACCGCGTTGGCGATGATGATGATGCCCGCGAAGAGGGCCAGGCTGGCCAGCGCCACCAGCAGGATCACCAGGTTGCCCAGGATCTGGTCGACGATGGCGCTCAGGCTGGTCAGGTTGAGCGAGGTGGTGCCCGGCGCGTAGCGGTCGATACGGCCCACCGCCGCGTTGGCCTGGTTGGGATCGATCCTGAACGAATAGATCAGTTGCTCGGCCGGGCCCCCGAAGCGATGCACGAGGTCGGTCGAGGCCAGGATCGGGTAGCGGAAGTCCTTCAGCGGATTGACGGTATAAAAACCGACGATGTGCAGGGTGACGTTGCCCGCCCCGCTCGACCCGTTCGAGCCGCCGAACGCGCCGCCGAGAGGCGAAGAAGCCACGGCGAACGGTCCCGCGGTGACGGTATCCCCCACCTTGAGGCGCAGCGGGGGCAGGAAGTGCAGCAAGGTGGGCAGCACCACGTTGGCCGTCCCGGCGTCACTCGGCCGCAGGGCCCGACCATTGCCGGCGCCCGAGGGGATCGGCGCACGGACCGTTTGATGGCGCAGGTCGTAGCCGGTCAGGCCGGACAGGTAGGCCAGCGTCCCGTTGCGCCCCAGGCCGCCGCGTCCACGAGCCCCGACATTGTTGCCAACGTAGTCCGCGAGCGGCCGATCGTTGACCGCCAGCGGGCTGTCCTGCGCTGCGTTGACCACCTGATAGCCCTTGACGCCGCCGATATGGTGGTGGATCTGGTCGTCGACGGCCTGGCGCGACTGCGCCGGCGCCAGCGTCACCACGTTATAGTCGGTCAGGCCGGCCAGGGCATCCTGGATCTTCTGCTGCACGTCCTGCCCCAGTACCACCATCAAGCCCACGCAGAACACGCCCACGAACAGGGCCAGCAAGGTCATCGTGGCGCGGGTGCGCTGCCGTCCCACGTCGCGCAGCGCCATCTTGATCGTCGCTTTCCAGGGACGCGGCAACAGCGCCACGACATAGCTGAGCAGAGAGAGCGCCACCAGCACCACCCCGATCGGCAGCAGCACCCGGGCGACCAGCAGCGACAGCAGCAGGGCCAGCGTGGAGAACAGCAGCGAGCGCGGACCCAGTCGCTCGGGGATCGGAAGCCGGCTGAGCAGCAGGATGAGGAGGCCGAAGATCAGCCCGAAAATCCCCAGGACGATGAAGGTACCGTAGACCACGATCACGCCCACCAGCGCGTCGCCCAGGATGACGCCGGCCAGCAGGCAAAACAAGACCGACAGCACCACGAACAGCACCGCGTTGCTGAGGAAGGCGCCCCAGCCGCCCCGCTCCGGCGAGTCGCGCAGCACGGCCTGCGGCCGCACCTGCGCGGCCCGCGCGATGGGCTGCAGCCCGAAGATGACGGCGGTGCACAGGCCCACCACCACGCCCATGCCCACCGAGACGGGGTCGATCACGAACGGCAGCTGCAACTGGAAGGCGTTCTCGATCAAGGTCTTGACCAGATAGGACAGCGCAGTCCCCAGCACGGCCCCCAGGACGCCGCCCATGATGCCCAGCAACGCCGCCTCCAGCCCGAACAAACCATAGAGGTCGCCGCGCCGGTAGCCGGCCGTCTTCAACATGGCGATCTCGATGCGGCGGCGCGCCAGCAGCACGTTCATGGTGTTGACCACGCCGAACCCGCCGATCAGGAGGGCCAGGATGCCCACCACCTGCAGGTACTCGTGCATCTGCGACACCTGCTCCTGCCGCTGCCTGAGCGCGTCGGCCACCGTCTGCACCGTGGCTAGCGGATAGCGCCGCTTGATCAGCGCCGCCGTGGCGTTGGCCTGCGCGTCGCTCGCCGTGGTCAGGTCGAACACGCTGTAGCCGAGCGGGATGCTGATGCTGGAGGCGAAACGGCCGCGCTGGATGTAGATGTCGGCGCTGCCCGAGAAGGAGTTGGCGCGCGTGATGCCGGTCACATGGCCGGTGGCGCTGCGCCCGCGGCCGTCGCTGACCGTCACCTGCCCGCCGACGCCCACCCCCAGATTCTTCGCCACGTCGGCGGAGACAATCATGTTGTCGGGCGCGGCCAGCAGGCGGTGCATGTCGCCCCCGGCCGGGTCGGTGAACGTCGGCTGGCCCACCAGCGGATAGTGCGCCGGGTCGGCCACGACGCCGATGGCCGCGGGATAGGTCTGGTCGCCGTGGTAGACCGTGCCGGACTCGGTGGTTAGCGCGGTCACGCCGGTAGCCTTCCCGCCTGTCACCAGTCCCCGGAAGTAGGCGATGTCCTGCTGCTGGAAGGGGATAACGTCGTTGCGCGCCGACAGGTCCCCGCCGTTGGCCTGGCGCACGTTGCCGGTCAGGTTGTTGCTGACCATCAGGCTGGCCAGCTGCAGAGCCACGATGGCCATCACGCCAACGGCGATGCAGAAGACGGCCAGCACGGTGCGCTGGCCGCCGCGCCGCAGGGAACGCGTGGCGTAGTTCCAGTAGAGCGCGGCGCGCATGCCTAACGCTCCCCCGCCAGGGACAGGGCCTCGGCCCGCGGGGTCGGACGCTCCGCGGCGCTGTCCGAAGCCAGCAGGCCGTCGACGATGCGCAACTGGCGCTCGGCGGCCGCCGCCACGGTAGGATCGTGCGTGGCGATGACGAACGTGGTACCCGTCTCGTCGCGCAGCCGGCGGATCAGGTCCAGGATGTTCTGGCCGTTGTGCTGGTCGAGGTTGCCGGTCGGCTCGTCGGCAATGACGATGGCCGGGGCCGCGGCCAGCGCGCGCGCGATGGCCACGCGCTGCTGCTCGCCGCCGGAGAGTTGGTTGGGCCGGTGGCCCAGGCGGTGGTCCAGTCCCACCAGCGTGAGCAACTCGCGGGCGCGGGCAGAGGGGCTGCCGGGGTGCGTGCCCACGTAGAGCGGCGCCTCGACGTTCTCCTGCGCGGTCAGCGTGGGGATCAGGTTGTAGGCCTGGAAAACCATGCCCAGCTTCTGGTTGCGGATGCGCGCCATGCGAGACTCCGGCAGAAAGGTGATGTCCGTGCCGTCGAGGTAGACCCGGCCACTGGTGGGACCGTCCAGGCCGGAGATGATGCCCAGCAGGGTGCTCTTGCCGCTGCCCGACGGCCCCACGATGGCCGCGAACTCGCCCTTCTCGATGCGGAAGCTGATGCCCCGCAAGATCTCAATCGTCTCCGAGCCCAGCGGCAGGCTCTTGCGGATGTCGCGCGCTTCCAGCGCGGCCGCATCCGTGTCGTCGGTCGTCGTCATCGTGCCTACCCCGTACCCACCGCGCCAGCCCTCTTGGGAGGACGCGCATCGTCGCCCGTTGCCTATGCGTCCGGGTCCGCCTATAGTGTACCCTTGAGCGATAAAACTCGATGTGAGGTCACGAGTCACGGAGCCGACGCCTGCGATTGAAATCGCATGGCAAACCACGGACACTGAAGTGTCTTTGGAAGGCACGGACCGTGAAGTGTCGGCGTCGGAGCATCACGGAGCATCAGGGCGTCTCCCCTCGATGTTGGGCCTCTACCATGGCCCTTCGGGGCCAGGTGCGTCCGGCGGCTGCTCGGCGGGCGCGGTCCCAGTCACGCGGCGCACGACGGGGGCCACCTCCGTCCCCAGCAACTCAATGGCGCGCAGGATGTCGCGATGGGACATGGCGCCGACGCTCATTTGCACCAGAAAGCGTCGATGCCCGAAGATCTCGTGCTGAGCCAGGATCCTCTCGCTGACCTCCTGGGGACTGCCCACCACGAGCGCGCCCCGCGGCGAGCGCGCGGCGTCGAACTGCGCCCGGCTCATGGCCGACCAGCCGCGCTCCCGTCCGATCCTGTTCATCATCATGGCGTAAGAGGGGAAGAACTCGTCCCCGGCCCGCCGCGACGTATCCGCGACGTAGCCAATAGAGTTGATGCCCACGGGCAGCCGCGCCGGGTCGTGCCCGGCGCGCCGCGCCGCCTCGCGATAGAGCGCGACGAACGGGGCGAAACGCGCCGGCTCGCCCCCGATGATGGCCAGCGCCATGGGCAAACCGAGCGTGGCCGCGCGGACCACCGACTCGGGCGCGCCGCCGACGGCGACCCACACCGGGAGCGGGTCCTGCACGGGCCGGGGATACACGCCGCGCCCGTCCAGCGGCGGTCGGTGCTGGCCGGACCAGGTGACCTGCTCGCTCTCGCGCAGGCGCAGCAGCAACTCGAGCTTCTCCGCGAACAACTCGTCGTAGTCCCGGAGGTCGTAGCCGAACAGCGGGAACGACTCGATGAACGAGCCGCGGCCAGCCATGATCTCGGCGCGCCCCCCGGACAGCAGGTCGAGCGTGGCGAACGCCTGGAACACCCGCACCGGGTCGTCCGAGCTGAGCACGGTCACGGCGCTGGTCAAGCGGATGGCGCGGGTGCGCGCCGCGGCGGCCGCGAGGACCACGGCTGGCGCCGAGACGGCGAAGTCGGCGCGGTGGTGCTCACCGACGCCAAAGACATCGAGGCCGACCCCATCGGCAAGCTCGATCTCCTCCAGCACGTCGCGCAGGCGCTGCGCGGGGCTGACCACCCCTCCCGTCCGCGGGTCGGGCATCAGGTCCGCGAACGTATACACTCCGAGTTCCATCGTCACCACCTCCTCACGGCGCATCCTCTTGCCCCTCGCCTGCATTATGCGCCAGACGCAGCCCCTCCGGAGGCGCCGGTTCTCACGCGCCCGCCATGCCCAATGCTTGCTACACGCTTCCCGGATGATGAAGCGGATGGTTCGCACGGTCCGTGCCATCCGCCATCGGCGGGTGGCACGGACCGTGCGAACCACACGTTCGCCGGAACATCGGCCGGCCCGCGTCTTACCGCTACCCGCGCCTTACCGCTAGCGGACAGCGATGTCATCCATGCCGCGACGCGCATCTCCTCGGTGCGCGTCGCGGCGGTCAGCATGGAGGCTTTCTCATGATCTTCATCGTGGCCAAGTTCACGGTCCGTCCCGAGTACGGCGACGCATGGCTAGAACGCGTCGGCGACTTCACGCGGGCGACGCGCCAGGAACCGGGCAATCTATGGTTCGAGTGGTCGCGGAGCGTGGACATCCCCGATCAGTTCGTCTTGCTCGAAGCATTCCGCGACGCGGACGCTGGTGCGGAGCACGTCAAATCCGACCACTTCAAGGCGGCCACACGCGACCTGCCCCCGCTGTTGGCGGGGACCCCGGACATTGTGAACGTCGAGGTCCCGGGGGCCGATTGGTCCAAATTGGGGGAGATGGCCGTCCCGGGCGGCGCCCCCGGTTAATCGCCGGGCGCGTCGCGTCGACCTGTGCGCGCTTCGCTCCTGCGGCGGCGCACCCGATTCAGGCGCTGGCCCGGTCGGCGGTCTCGATCATGCGCCGCAGCCAGGCTTCCGCCTCGTTCGCCGGGAGGGGGTGGGCAAAGTAGTAGCCCTGCCCCACGTCGCAGCCCATGCGTCCCAGCAAGGCCCATGTCTCCCCATCCTCGATGCCCTCGGTCACGACGTCCATGCCCAGCGAGTGGCCCAGGCCGATGGTCGAGGCGACGATGGTCTGGTCGGCGGCCTGCGCGGTGAGCCGTCGCACGAACGAGCGGTCGATCTTGAGCTCGTCCACCGGCAGCTGCCGGCAGCCGCGAGAGGTAGGCCAGACTGGAGTAGCCCGTCCCGAAGTCGTCGATGGACAGGCGCACCCCGAGGGCCGCCAGTCGCGCGAGGGTCGCCTGCGTCTCCTCCACGTCGGCCATCACCACGCTCTCGGTCAACTCAAGGCACAGCCACTCGGGCGGGACCCCGTGGCGGCGCAAGAGGTGGTCGACGGTCGCGCACAGGCCGGGGTCGCGCAGGTTGCGCAGCGAGAGGTTGACGGCCATCCGCACGACGAGGCCGGCGTCGTCCCAGGCGCGGCATTGGCGCAGCGCCTCGTCCAGCACCCGGGCCGTCAGCGGCACGATCAGGCCGGACTGCTCGGCCAGGGGGATGAAGCGGGCGGGCGGGATCGCGCCGGGGTCCGGGTGCGTCCAGCGCGCCAGCGCCTCCACCCCGTGGCCTCGCTCCGGGCGGGCCGCGACCCTGGGCTGGTAGTGCAGCGTGAGCGCCCGCCCCTCGATGGCGCGGCGCAGGTCGGCGACGAGGGCCAGGCGCATCGTGTCGTGCCCGTCGAGGGCCGGGGCGTAGAGGGCATGGCCGCGCTCGTCGCGCCTGGCCGTGTACATGGCGACATCGGCGCGCTGGAGCAGGTGCAGTCTCCTTTTCGGGGGGTCATCCCAGCCAGGATGGCGCGGAGGGGAGGGGACGACTGCCCGATGGGACGCGCGCCCCTTGACAACGCCGTCCCGGCATGTTATTAATTAACCAGTCAACAAGTCAAGGAGTGGGAAGATGGCGCGGATCGCGGACGGGCCGGCAAGCGCGGAGCGGCGGGAGCAGATCCTGGAGGCTGCCATGCGCGTCTTCGCGCGCAAGGGCTACGGCGGGGCCACCAACAAAGACATTGCCCTGGAGGCGGGGATCACGCCCGGCCTGATCTACCACTATTTCGAGGACAAGCGCGCCCTCTTCGAAGCAATCTTCGTCGAGCGCAGCCCCATCGCCATCAGCCAGGATATCCTGTCGTCCGAGGACGCGCTCGACCTCGAGCCGCGCGCGCTCATGATCCGCCTGGTCACGGCCATCGCCGCCCGCCTCGAGTCCGGCGAGTATGGCCCGGCGTTCCGCGCCATGGTCGGGGAAATGATGCGCGACCCGGACATGGCGGCCATGTTCAGCCGCGGCGCGCGGCAGGTGGTCGGGCTGCTGAGTAGCTACCTGCAGCGACAGATCGAGCGCGGGCGGGTTCGGCCTGTCGACCCGTTCCTGACCGCACAGTTGCTCTTCGGCAGCCTCGTGGCCACCATGATGAAGCGTACCATGATCGGCGACGTCAAGCTGTGCTCCTACAGCCACGAGCAGATCGCCACGGCCCTGGTCGACCTGTCGCTCTACGGTCTGGAGCCGCGGGGGACGTGACCGGCGGCGAAAGGTGGGTTTAGCATTGTGCCCGCGCGATTAATTATCCCGTCAATAAACACGCGTGCAACCGCATTGGAGCAAGAGCAACGCGGACGCTAAGGGATCGCGCACAACCACCGTTTGCCCGGCTATTAATTGGCTGAATAACTAACAAGAAGGCGGAATGGAGCGGCGTATGAGGATCGCGTCCATCAGATGGGTGGACGGGCCAGTGGCACGGACCATCCCCCCGCTCAACGACACGAGTTGACTATCTCCGCTGGCTGATGCGACGATGCCGCCGGCCACGGACGGCCCAGGAACACACGCACCCGTGACAAACGAGTATCGCAGGCACAAGGAGAACACACCATGAGCCAGACCGAGACCACCGGCGGCGCCATCCGGGAGACCATCACGGCCCAGTCCACGCCCTATACCGCCCCGCCCGCCCCAACCCAGCCCCGCTCCGGCACGCGCCGGCTGCTCCTGATCAACGGCGCCGGCCTGCTGGTGCTTGTCCTGCTTGGGCTGAGCGTCTTCTATCTCTGGCACCAGGGCTACTACTACTACAGCACCGACGACGCCACGGTCAGCGGTCCCGTCGTCACCGTCGCCCCGCCCGTTGCCAGCACCATCAGCGACGTGGCGCGCCGCGTCGGCGACACCGTCCGCAAGGGAGACCTCATCGCAACCCTGCGCACGCCCGCGGGCGCCGTCGTCCGCGCCACCAGTCCCATCAACGGCACAATCGTTAGCGAGGGCGCCGCGCCTGGCGAAGTACTGGCGCCCGGCACGCCCCTGGCTCAGGTCGTCGATCTCAACAGTGTGTCCATCACGGCCTACGTGGAGGAGAACCACATTAAGGACGTGGCTCCCGGCCAGGGCGTCGACGTAAAGGTGGATACGGTCAGCGACACCACGTTCCACGGCCTCGTCACGCGCATCCTGCCCGTCGCCGCCAGCGCCCTCTCGCCCATCCCCACGGGCGACTACGCCAACGGCAACTTCACCAAGACGACGCAGCGCATCCCCGTCGTGATCACCCTCGACGGCTACCAGGGCCATACCCTCTATCCCGGCGCCTCCGCCGAGGTCACCATCCATATTCACGAGTAGATAGTTGCCAGGCGCCAGTTGCCAGTTGCCAGATGGATATGGGAATATGTCGAGTGCGTTCATAGACGGCTGCTCTTCCCTTTTTGACTGGCAACTGCCTGGGCGTATCGTATACGCCCCTACCGCCCATTGGCAATTGGCAACTGGCAACTCGAAAGGAGCTTTCCTATGGCCATAGCACAACCGGGCACGGCCGCGCGGTCGCCCCTCGGGGCACGGCCCGCAGGCGTCTCGGGCGCCTCGGGCGCCACGACCTCCGGCAGCTACAAGTGGTGGGTGCTGGTCACGGCGGTCTTCGGCGTCTTCGTCAGCTTGCTCGACGCCACCATCGTCAACACCGCCCTGCCCAAGATGCAGGCCGTCTTCGGCGCCGATCTGCACCAGATATCTTATGTCAATACGGCCTATACCCTGTCGCAGGGCGTGGTCGTCGCGGCGGCGGGCTATCTGGCTAATCGCTTCGGCATCAAGCGCATCTACCTGGGCTCGCTGGCCTTGTTTACCGCCGGGTCCGCCCTGTGCGGCCTGGCCTGGAGCACGGGCATCCTGATCGTCTTCCGGGTCTTGCAAGGGGCTGGGGGCGCGGCCCTGTTCCCGCTCTCTATCGCCCTGATCTTCGCCGCCTTCCCGCCACGGGAGCGCGGCCTGGCCAACGGCGCCTTCGGCATCCCCATCCTGGTGGCGCCGGCCATCGGCCCCACCCTTGGCGGCTTTCTGGCCCAGTACGCCGACTGGCGCTGGATCTTCTACGTCAACGTGCCCATCGGCATCGTCGGCGTGCTGATCGGATATCGGATCTTGCGCGAGTCCGTCCCGCAGCGCGGACTGCGCTTCGACCTGCGCGGCTTCCTGCTCGTTGGCGCGGGGCTGGGCCTGCTGCTCTACGGCCTCTCCAACCTGGCCTACGACGGCTGGGGCTCGACCCTGAGCGTGTCCGGGCCGATCGTGCTAGCCGTGCTGCTGCTGCTGATCTATGTGCCAGTGGAACTGCGCACCCGGCAACCGTTGCTCGACCTGCGCCTGTTCACGGGCCGCAACTTCTGGGCCGGCAACCTCATCATCTGGCTGGGTACCATCGGCCTGTTCGGCGTGGCTTTTTTGCTGCCGCAGTACCTGCAGACCCTGCGCGGGCTTGACCCGTTCCCGGCCGGCCTCTTACTGCTGCCGCTGGGCCTGACCTCCATGGTGGTCACGATCCTGGCCGGCGCCCTGTATAACCGCATCGGACCGCGCGCGCTATTGATCGGCGGTGCGGTCGCTCTGTTCGTGGACACGCTGCTGATCCGCAACTGGACCACCCTGGACTCGGCTTTCGGCGCCCTGCTGGGCCTCTTGATCCTGCGTGGCGTCGCGCTGCCCCCGCTGACCCAGACCTCCAACACCATGGCCTTACAGGGCGTCGCCGGGCCGGACCTCAACGGCGCCTCCACGCTGATCACGGTGACGCGCAACGTGGTTGCATCTCTCGCCGTGGCCACGTTTACCAATATCCTGGCCACGCAGGAGATCGTGCACCGGGCCAACATCGCCGGCCGCGTTTCGCTCTCCGACCCGGCCACCGCCGCCCTGTACCAGGGGCTGGTCGTCCGCCTGGAGCAGGCGCAGGGGCTGCAACCTGCCGCGGCCGCGAGGCAGGCGCTGGCTCAGATGGCGGGTCAGGTCGCGCGCCAGGCTTTTGCACTGGCCTTCCAGGATGTCTTCTTCATCGCGGCGCTGATCACCCTCCCGGCGATCCTGCTGCCGCTGCTGCTCCGCCCCGCCCGCGCCGCCGCACGGGAACACGCCGCCGAACCGGCATAGGAGCCCGCCGGCCAATCCAGGGTCGCGAGATCATTCCGGCCCCTCGTCGGGACGACGGCCCGGCGTTCAGAGCTCGCGCGCGCGCAGCCGATAGTCGCCCGGCGCCTGCGCGAAATGCCGCCGGAACGCCGCGGCGAAGTGGCTCGCGGTGCGGTAGCCGCACGTCAGCGCGATGTCCAGCACGCCCCGGTCGGTCTCGGCGAGCAACGCCGCCGCGGCGTCCATCCGCAGGCGGACGACGTGGCGGTGGGGGGTGAGGCCGACCCGCGCCCGGAAGAGCCGCGCGAAGTGGAAGGGGCTCACGCCCGCCTCGCGCGCGAGTTCGTCCAGGGAGAGCGGCTCCATATACCTGGCCTCCATGTACGCGAGGACGCGCTCCAGGCGGCGATCCGACAGGGTCCCCGGCCGCCGCTCGTCGCCGTGTCGGCCCGGCCAGCGGCCCTGCGACGAGAGCAGGTGCGTCGCCAGGAACTGCGCGGCCGACCCCGCGTAGAGGTCCGGCGCCCCGGTCTCGACGGCGCCCACGAGGGAGAGGCAGACCCGCGTGATCGCCGGGTCGTCGAACACGAGCGCGTCCAGGGACTCCGCGCGATGCGCCGCCCCCGCGCGCCGGTACTCGTCGATCGTGGCCGCCACCGTCTCGTGCGGGATGTGGATGTGGACGGTCTCGAGGGTCTCACGCGCCCGCGACCGCCAGCGCAGGCGGCTCGTCCGCTCGCCGGAGGTCATGCCCGCCAGCCCCGGACGACTCTCGGCGCCCCGCCAGGCGCCGTCCGAGTAGGTCTCGACCCGGTGCCGGCCGCGCGTGGTGAGCACGAGGAGTTGGTCGGGCGAGGCCGCTATCTCGAACGGATCGACGCTGGCCGGACTCTCGAACGTGCGCACGAGGAGCGAGGTCCAGCCGGCCGTCAGGCTGCATGCCGTCAGGCGGCCGGGGTACGTCTCGGCGCCGGCCACGCTGGCGTCCGCGACCCGTCCGCGGTCGTATCTATCCGCGTTCCGCATAGGGCCTCCTTTGTGCTTTGTGCCTCGCGGGCCGACATACGCGCAGGATAGCAGTTTTTCGACGGCTGCCGCAATTTTTCGCGCGCGCGGGCGCGGCAATGGAGCTATACTGCTCCTTATCCCGGCCTGATTGGGCGAGGGGCGGCCTCCCATGGCCGATGGGCGGAAAGGAGCGAACGTATGGTGAGCGCGACTCCCACAATCCTCGTGGTCGGCGCCGCGGGCGAGTTCGCCGGCCTCGTCGTGCCCGCGCTCACCAGGCGGGGCGCGCGGGTGCGTGGGCTGGTCCGGGACGCGGCCGGTGCGGCGGGCGTGCGCCACCTCGTCTACAGCTCGGTCGGCAGCGCCGACCGCCGCACCGGCATCCCCCACTTCGAGAGCAAGGCGCGCATCGAGGAGCACGTGCGCGGCCTGAGCGTGCCCTACACCATCCTGCGCCCGGTGTTCTTCATGGACAACTGGGAGCGCTCGCGCGCCGCCATCCGCGGCGGCGTGCTCACCCAGCCGCTCGACCCGGACAAGCCCTTGCAGCAGGTCGCGGTCGACGACATCGGGGCGTTCGCCGCGCTGGCCTTCGCCGACCCCGCAGGGTGGAGTGGGCGCGCGGTGGACCTCGCCGGCGACGAGCTGACCATGCTCCAGACGGCCGAGGTGTTCGCCCGCGCGCTCGGCCGGCCGGTGCGCTACGAGCGGGTACCCCTGGACCAGTTTCGCCGGGTGACGGGGGCGGAGACCGCCGCGATGTTCGCGTGGTTCGACGACGTGGGCTACGCGGCCGACATCCCCGCGCTGCGCGCCGCCTATCCAACCCTCGCCACGCTGGAGCGCTACCTGCGCGACGCGGGCTGGGCCGACGACACGGCCGACGCCGCGCGGCCATAGGGGCGCGAGGGGCGCGAGGGACACCGCGCGTACGAGTGCGAGGAGGGGAACACCGTCGTCAGCAGCGCACGAGCGGACGTGACGTTCCGGCTATGCGTCCCCGTCGTTGCGGGCGATATGTCCCGCAGCGGCGGGGACGCCCATGTCCCCCCACCCTACTCGCGCTGCATTCGCAGACACTTTAGTGTCCGGTCCCTGCCATGCGACTTTAGTCGCAGGCCACGCCCCTCGCCCGCGCTGTCACTATCCGCCGTTACGGCGTCTGCTCGCTGAAGGATTGGCGCACGCGCCAGGTGCTCTCGGGATGGTCGCGGCGCAGGCGGTCCCAATTGCCCATCAGGTCATCGTGCTGGTGACTCTGCTTGTAGGTGGCGACGGCGTAATAGTACTCCGCCTCGGGCGCGGCGGCGCTGGTGGGATACTCGCGGATCACCTGCTCGAACGTGGCGGCCGCTGTCGGCTCATCATGCAGGCGCAGGCGCGCCTGCCCGAGCCCGACCAGGAGTTGGGGAAGGAATTCGTAGGGAGGAAGGTAGCCGTTCCAGCGGTACAACTCGTAGCCATCACTGTCGAGGACGCGGAGATCGGGCGTCCAAACCTGACGGTAGCGCTCCACGAGCGCGGCGCCCGAGCCATCCTGCGTGTTAACCTGGACCGGCACAAAGTGCCTATCGATCGTGTCGGCGACTGCCTGCGTCGGATACGTCACGGTATCCAGTGCTTTGCAGCCGCCTCAGACGGGCGAGAAGAAATCGAGCAGGATGAGCTTGCCCTCGCCCCGCGCCCGAACGAGCGCCGCGTCGAAATCGTGGACCCACTTGACCGTACTCATCGCCGATAGCCCTCCATCCTTCCGTGCGCCATCCCAGAGGCGGGGACGGCGCGGTGAAAGCCCAGGATATCCCATGGGCTACACGCCTCTTAGGTAGCTATTATAGCATAGCCAGGGTCATGTCCCATGCGCGCGTCGCCGGCGCCGCGTCGAAAACTCGGTGAGCCCACCTCGCACGGTACCGCATCCGTACCATACTCAACCCATAGATGTATCAGGGCCATTCCGTTCGCGCGAGCGGACGCCCTCAGCCTCGTCGCTCCCCTCCCACGGCCACGATCACGGCCGGGAGAGCCGGTCCCGATGCGGGCTCCGCGGAGCCGGGAGACCAAGCGGCCCGGGGTGGGGGGTGAGGGTTGCCCGGCGCTTGACGCAGGGGGCCCTGTCGGCGGGGATGCCGTGTCGCGGCTACCCATGGCGAGCGCCGGTCGCGGCGGCCGACGCGGCCATTATGACAAGTGTTCGACTTATAACTGCTTATCAGCTACCTTCAGCGCAAAGCGCACAAATGCCGTACACTTCCTGATCCTGTTTAAGTCGGGAAGTTGTTTCGCTAGTCGTTCCGCGTGTAGTATATCCTTGTATCCCGCGCTGTGCCCATTGTCTTTGAACTTCCCATTGAGCCACTTCTTGGGATTGGACACTTGCTCAGGATTATTGGCGTCTCCCACTCGCGCCGGTCGAGACGTGCGCGACAGGAACGCGGAGACGGCGCGGCCATCGGCGATGAGCCATGCTTCTAACTCCTGCTCGATACAGACGAGATGAACCTTGTCCATCGCCGCGCCAGACGTGTCAAGGGCGGTCTTGATACTCTCGCGGTCTGTCTTTCGACAGGGTGTGCGGTCACGCCCCCAACTTGGGCTCAGGTCCCAAACGATGACAACGCGATCGCATCCATCTTTGAGCAACTGCGCCGCAGCCACGCCGCAGCCCGTCACAAGCTGCCTCTTGTTCGTCAGCGTAACCGGCACAATCTCAATGTTGGAATCGAGCATGCGTACCAAATGCTTGCACACTTTCACATCGGCGCCGTCAGGGCCGCACTCAAAGATCATGCCGACTCTCATGTGCCCCTCTGAGCACTCAAACGGCTCATCGTGTACAGTTGACCGGGTCCGAAGTTCCTGGACCATTCGTTAAGCTCTTGCTGATCGGCTGGCCGAGCAAAGACCGGCCCATTCGTGGTTCGCTCCACGACCACAATATCTTCGAGACTCAGGAGGTCCAGGAAATACGGGGAGTGTGTCGTGGCGATGATTTGGCTGGCGCCCGCATCGACAGCTGCCCGTATTTCTTCCACGATCAGGTGGATCGTACGCGGGTCGAGGCCATTCTCGATCTCTTCGATGACGATCAGCGGCGGCGGGTTCGGATGGCGCAAGAGCGCAAGCAGGGCGACAATGCGCAGCGTACCGGTTGAGAGCAGCCAGCCCGGCACCTTGTAAGCGCCTTCCGTCAGTTGCAGATAGACCGTGCGTTCAAGCTCCGAGGTAAGATCGGGCTGGAGATCGCGAGCGTACGGGAGGACATACTGCAACGTCTCGACGATGCCCTCAAATGCGGACACGTCCTGCCGCCTGATGTCCAACAAGTATTCGGCGATGTTTGAGCCGTCATTTGCGAGGTGGATCGCTCCACCAGTCCGCCTCTGGGGCCGTGGTGAGCCCATGGCAAAGGGGTTCAAGGTCACGAACTGCCAGCGAGCGATGGCGTCGGCTACCTCTGCCGCACCACGGACAATGGACCGCCCGTCTGATAATGCCTGACCGCCGACCTCGGCGTTTGGCAAGGAGGGGTGCACATGGCCAGTGGCGTCTCGTTCGGCAACTGTTTTGCCCGCGACGGTCAGCGTTTCGTTCTGGATGAACAGGTCATTGCCACCAGGACTCATATTGACAGTCATGGTCGCGCGGAACGCGGCGCGCGGCGTGCGGCCTCTCAGGGCAAACTCGACGCCGTGGGTCTCATATGGGCGCACGCCATCGTTGAGTTGCTCGGTGTGGGGAACAGCCAGGTTACGGATGTACTCAAAGCCGCGCCAGCGATTGACGGCGGCATCTAGCCCTTGCTCCAGAATAGTTCGATAGGTGTCAAGACCTTCGATGAGGCTGCTCTTGCCCGAGCCGTTGTTGCCGATGAAAACGGTCAGCGGTGTGAACTCGATCCGGCCGCTGTCGCGGACGGCCTTGAAGTTCTTCAGTTGGAAGGATTGGAGGGCTAACGCCGTCACACGACCAGCCCCCGCTCCACGTCGCGATAGGCATTCTGCGCGGCGACCCTCGTCGGTTCCGGTACGAGCGGGAAGGTTGTCAGGACATGCGCGAACTCATCCTCGGTCAAGCCGTACAAGTGCGCGACCATGCCGTCGATCTCGGCCCGCAGTCGGGCGCGCGCCACCCCGTTGGTGACGCCTTGCTCGTGCCCGCGTAACCCGGCCTCGCGCGCCAGGGCATCGTACGCGGGCGTGGTGCAGGTGAGCTTTGCCGCTCGCTCGACGATGGGGGCAAAGAACCGGTCGCCGGTCGACAGACGCGGAACCGGTAGCTGGTACACGTAGAACATGCTGAGGTTCGCCGCGATGCGCAGCCGCAGGTTGTAGTCGAGCACGAAGCTGTCAAGTATGGCAACGAGGAACAATAACTCCATGTCGCCGATCAGCAACGTCGGGACGACCTCCCCATTGTGCTCGATATACTCGAACCGCTTGGAGACATGCAGCGAGTTGCCGCACACCACGTGCGGCGGCAATATGGTTGCGATCATCGTCCTCTCGTTCGTGCTACTTGCGATTGCCCGGTGCGCCGAGCGGTAGCACTCGTAGTCGAGCTTGACGCGCTCCGCGACGGCGACGGAACCCTTCGATCGTACGGGGGATCGGATGCCCTGTCGCAGCTGAGAGGGCAACAAAGCTGCTCTTGCCTCCGTCTCATCGACCCAATAGCGTGGCTGGGCAAAGTCGATGGCAAACTGATGCATCATTTTGCCCTCGTACAACGGCATGCGGCCGGGACCAGGAGCTTGCTTGAACAGCTTGCTATCGTTAGTCATATCAAGCTCGCGGGTCAGCGAAAGATTCCATTTGCCGTCGAGTCGTTCCCCCAGTGCTGGGAAGCGCAGCATCTTCTCAGTGATATGAACATCGATGTCGCTCTTGAACTCGATGACCGACAGCGAGTCGGGCGAGAGATGACGGACGAGATCGACCGTGATCGGTAGGCTGCCGCTTTGGGGAAAGCGCGTCAATTCGTCGACCTCGTGGCGCATGAAGGCGGCAGGGAACTGCTCCGTCTCCCCCCCCTTCTCAAAGGTCAGCACAACGAACTTGAAGCGGCTATCCACATCCTCAAAAATACCCTTACGATTCTCGAAGCAGAACAACCCCGTGACCTCCGTGCGATCAAATAGCAGTTCGCGCAGCTGTTTCGTGCCGAGATCGCTGTAGATGCCGCTGGGGATGACGATACCGCAGTAGCCGCTGGGGCGCAGCAGATTGTAGCACTGCTCGGCAAACAGCTTATAGAGGTTGATGTCCGTGCCGGCTTTCTTGCCGTTGACGAGGGAAATCTGGTTGGCATACTGCGGGGTCGAGCGATAGTAGGCGCTGACGTATGGGAAGCGGCTCAGGTAGTCCAGCCATGCCGCGTGGACCTCGGGGTCGCGCAGCAGTTCGTCCTGCTTCTCCTCGAACTCCTTACTGGTCATTTTCTTCTTGGTCACGAGATCGCTGTAGCGCCTGAAGAATTCTTTGCCCTGCGGCTTAAATATCTCCCAGGGCGGATTGGTGATGATAGCGTCGAAGCCGCCGTGCTCCTGGAGTATCTGGTCGAACTCGTAGCCCCAGTGGAAGGGAGTCAGATTGTCGATGTCCGCGACCGTCAAGGCTCGTTTCATCGCCTTACCGCCGGACACGGCCTGCTCGTACTTGATGCCCAATTCCTGGAAGTCTTGCAACAATATGTCGTCGAGCGAAGCGCGCGCCTCGCTCTTGTGCTCCTCAATGTCCTGGCGCAGAGCAGTCAGGTCGTCGGTATAGCTCGACGCGTGGCGGTAGCTGTCGACAAGGCGGTTCTTGTCCGCCAATACGCGCCGGTATCCCAGCGCTCCATGGAAGAGACGCATCTTGCTCTCGTCGACCCCTAACAGTCCGATCAACGCGTTGCCGGCCATGATGTTGAAGTCGATGTTGGGAAGCGGATCGAGTTGGTCGACCGTCTCGGCGGAGGAGACGAGCGCCAGGAACAGGCGCAACCGGGCGATCTCGATACTCTCTTCCATGATGTCGACGCCGTAGAGATTGTCGGTGATAATGCGCTTCTTGACGTCGTAGGCGAGGTTTGAGCGGCTGTTGACGCCCTTCAGGGCCGCCAGGAGGTTGGCGTCGTTGAGGGACTCTAGCCTGGCGTAGATGGCACTGTAGATGTTAAAGAGCGTCTTCATGGCCGCAACCAGAAACGCGCCCGATCCACACGCGGGGTCAAGGAGGGAGAGCGTCGGCAGGATGGTGAGCAACTCCCGACACAACGGCGCGTCAAGTTGTATCAGCACGTCGTCCATGGAGTCGAAGTGACGCGCCTCTAGCACGCCGGGGATAGCATCGTGGTTGAGCTGGTCCAGGACGAGTTGATGGATGGTGTGCTCGCACAGGTACGTGGTTATCTCGGGACGGGTGTAGTAAGCGCCAAACTCTTTCTTATTGATGTACTTCTCGAAGATATAGCCCAGAACGTCCGGGTTGATCTCTCGATCATCGCCGCCCACGGTGTCGTTAAGGTTCCAGGAATAGCGGCGGAACAGCGCCAGGAGATCCTCGAAGGGTTTGTCAGGGATCGAGATATGCGTATTCGTCTGCTCCAGGCGATGAGGCAGGAAGAGCCCGCCGTTGAGGTAGCGCACGCGGCCGAGCATGCGCCGCGCGTCTGGGCTGCGCCGCTCCTCGGGTTTGGCGAAGCCCTCGAAGAAGAGGGTGGTCAGGAACTCGCGGTAGTAGCGGTCGGGACCACGCCTTTGGCTCTCAGCTAGCTTCGTCGCCAGATACTCGGTATCCTGAGCAACGAACCCCTTGCGCTGCAGGAAGTAGATAAACATCAGGCGGTTGAGCAGGATTGACGCGTACCAGCGGCGATCCTCTTCGTTGTCGATGCCCTTGATGGCATCAATAAAGGCCTGATGTTGCACCTGAAAATCGACGAAGAATCGCTTGGTGACCGGCTCGACGTCGAGCGCCGTTTGCAGCCGCCGGGCCATCTCGGTAATTGGGAGCGATCCCTGCTCGTCGAGTTCACTCATGTCCACGGCCATGGCGTCCAGCTTGCTCAGGAACAGGTCGCCCGGCTGGCCCTTGACGTAGACATGCTCACGCGGCAAGGCTCGGGTCCCGATGCGTTTGACCCAGTACCACCGGCTCTGCGTCCTTGCGTCGTCGACGAAGATCAACACGTTCTCATGGACGAGGGCTGATACATCCTTGTGGAGGGCCTCGCGCTCTTTCCTGCCTGGAATCTTTCCATCGCACGCATGTATCTCGAACACGACCGCGCCGCCGAGTTCGGCCAGCGCGATGCGCGAATAGTCTTTGCCGTCGACGGTCATCCGCACGGGCTTTGTGCCGCGCGAGGGATGCTGCCAGCCCAGATCCTCGATAAAGAGTGTGGCAAAATCCAGGGACTGAAGGCGAACGCGCGTGGTTGTTAGATTGATGCGCATAGAGAGCAACTCCCGGCTAATCGGCGGCGAGTCCGAGTGAGCAGATCAGCAAAGGTTCGTTTCGTTGGTCATCCTCGTGGATAATAGAGAGGCTGTCCTCCGCGCGAAGGCGTACCACGACCTCCGCGAGGTCCGCATCGGATGCGCTCGTCTTGAGTTGGCGGTTCAGCGTGTCGGTCGCGGCCTGACGGAGCGGGTAGCGGTAGATATCGTCGACGGCCCGGCTCAGATCGTCGGTCAAGAGCGGACTGCCGTGCTGATTCAGTGTTGCGCAATAAGCCTTGAGCCGCTCGTATGTCCGATACCGTGCCCCGCTCCGCGCCCCTAACTGGCCGCCAGTCGATCTTTCCTCGGCGACGATGTGGTCGATTCCTTCTTTGACCATGTCGTGGTGCCGGATGTCACGCGCTACGGCTGGTGTATCCGGATGGCAGGCCGCCGCGTTCAGGATAGCGGCCTGCGACTGGGTGATGCTTTGACCGTCGCGGTCAATCCAGGCGAGAGCATCGTTTCCTTCGGCGGTGCGCATGTAGAGGAGGACGCCAGCGGGCGCTGCCTCCGTCACATGATGTTCTTTGGTTGAGTACACCACCGCCGGTAGGTTGGGAATCGTCTTCTGAAGCGTTGGATTCGCCGTGATTGCGTTTTTCCAGATTTGGTATGCCTGCGAGGCCAGGTCTACCTCGGTGTCGGCGTCACCGTCGAGAAGCCCGGCTTTCTCAGTGAAAAGATCCTGCAAGAAGCCGCTGCTCTCATCATCTTCGAAGAACATTTCGTCCGAGCCGACGACCTCGCTGTTCTCTTGCAGCCGCTGGCGCACCCTGCCGCGTAGCCGAATGATGCGTTCGACGCCGTCCGCTGGTAGGAATGAGTAGCATAGGATGTCGTCGGCTAGCTGTCCGATGCGGTCGACGCGCCCGGCGCGCTGGACCAGTCGGATAATCGCCCACGGGAGATCGTAGTTGACGACGATGTGACAATCCTGCAGGTTCTGGCCCTCGCTCAACACATCGGTTGCGATTAGTATACGCAACTCGCCAGCTTCCCGGACCCAATCGACTTTGTCATTGCTGCGTGGGCTGAATCGCCATGCTTGCTCCGTCGGATTGGTGGAGCGCCCCGTGACGCTTTCAACTCCGATAATCCCACGAGCGCTCAACTCGCCAAAGAGATAGTCGGCGGTATCCGAAAACTGCGTAAAAACCAGGACTTTCTCGTTGGGATGGTCTTGCACCAGTAGCTTGACCAGTGCAAGTAGCTTGGCGTCGGTCTTCGGCTGCCAATCGCCGCAATCGACCATCACTTGGCGCAGCGCCGAGCTATCGGCATGCAGATCGGCCGCAAGTTTCCTGGTGAACAGGTTGGGACGTAGCCACCGAAAGTGTTTCTTCCCATTGGTTTGATAGAGCGCATAGACCTCGCGTGCTCGTTGCTCGTAACTCCTTGCCACCACGGCGGACGGCACAACATCCGGTGAGGCTCCGAATCCGTCGGCCTCGCCGGTGGACGACCGGTTCACTAACTCCAGGTCGGCGTCGCCGATCTCCGCATCGAGCAGCGCGGCGTCTTGCGTACCGATCGGGACGGGCTGACCGTGCTCCAGAGCATGAAGGAAGACATGGTTGCGCAGGATATGCCGGTCGACGGATTGCAGGAAGGCCTGCCCTCCACTCTCCAGCCGCTTGAACAGGTTTGTACGGCAGAAGCCCATCAGTCGGGCTCCGGCGCGGCCAAGGTCGGCGACTTGCTTGCGTTCGTCGGCCGTGGTCATCGTCTCGATGTTTGGCATGAGGTAGTTGCCCAGACCGTAGCGCGGCAGTCGCAAGGCGTTGACCGCATCGACAACCGCCGGCGAATAGAGGCGGGCGTATTGGTCATTCCTACGGACGCTATCCATGCCGAACGTGATAGTGAGCGGCTGGCGGCGTGGGAAGTGCGAGCGGCTACCGTTCTCTAGGAGTAGGTAGCGCCGCCCTGTCGCCTCGTCCGTCTCCGCGTAGTTGTCCTGGATGAAACCACGCGTACGCCTGACCAGATAGAGTCTCATCAACTCTCGCCAGTCATCCGCGTATTCGCTTTTCTCGAAAGCAGCCAGTGACCGGACAGGAGCCTGGAACTGGGCAATAAACTTGTCCTCTCCTATCTCATGGAGCAGACGCTCCGGCTTGATTCCCAGGTCCTCTGTTTCGGGCACGAATAGCCGCAGCTGAGCCGATAGGTCGAGGTAGCTCTTGTTGTAAGGCGTGGCCGAGAGCAGTATGCAGCGGCACTCGTTGATGCTGATATACTCCTGGATCGTTCTGAAAATCTTACCCTCGCGGTTACGCAAGTTCTGACTCTCATCGAGGATAACGAGCCGGTAACGACGCAGGGTGGGGAGCGCGCTTAAAACGCGGCTCAGCGGCAGAACGTGACCCAATACGCGATAGCGCGCCAGGTAATCCTGCCACATGGTCTCAAGATTTTTAGGGCAGATAACCAGTGTTTCCAGGAAGTAGTCGTCCTGAAATATCCGTGCCACGGTCGTGGCCATCAACGTCTTACCGAGGCCGACCACATCGCCGATCATGACGCCGCGCCGCTTGTTGATATGCTGCGCGGCTATCTTCACGGCGGCAACCTGATAGTCAAACAGACGGCCCTGGAGATCTTTGGGGATGCGGAACTCGGAGAGGCCCGCGCGAGCCTCGGCCGAGAGATGATAGGCCATCTTGAGGTAGATGTGATAGGGCGGCGGCTGCTTCTCCCTGGCCCAGCTTGTCTCGATGATATCGGCCAACTCGGTGGTAATGTCGATACACCAATGATCTTTCCAGCGGTCCTCGAACCAGCATGCCAGCTTGCGGCAAGCATCGTAATCCAGCACGTCGATGTTCAGTTCGCCTTGTTTCGATAGCCCGGCGAAGGTAAGGTTGCTGCTGCCTAAATAACCAGAGATCGGATTGTTGTAGTCGGATCGGTGGAGCAGATAGAGCTTGGCATGCAGGGTATGGCGAAGATACAGCTTGACGACCAGTTTGCCCGAACGCAACTGTGCTGCCAGGCGACGTAACCCCGCCTCATCCTCGTTGGTTGGCGCGCCAAGGGCTAGCTGTTGCCTGAACTCTTCGGCCAGCTTGCTCTTGATCTGTATGACCATCTTACTGTCGACGGAGGGCGTGTCCGCGGTCAGGCTGAAGATCGTGCGGATGTCTTCCTCTGGCGCGCGCTGCATTCCCACTAGTAGCCGGCAGCACTGGTCCTCGCCACCGTTCCATCGCTCTACATAGTGATCGAGTAGCTTCCAGCCGCGCAAGTTGAAGTAGCCGACGCAGAAGTCAGCGCGCTCAGAGACCTTCAGCGTCTCTTGCAAGGCCGGCAGCAGGTTATGGTCTATGTTGTCGAAAATGCGTGGCAAGACTGAGCCCTTTACGGATACGTCGCCGTTCGCTTATAACATACGCACCCACATTCTACAGGGTGGAGCGACGTGATGAGACCTCCGCGACCGGTCGTTCTTGCTGAGCCCCTTGGATGTCCGCAATAGCAGGCTCGTCGTCGTCGCCCGGCGCTTGCTTCCGCGCCTGTGCGGCCGGGCCGATCAGTTTTTCCACGATCTTGGCGCTGGAGAGCACGCCGGGCAGGCCCGCGCCGGGGTGGGTGCCCGCGCCGACGAAGTAGAGGTTAGGCACGTCCTCGCTGCGGTTGTGCGGCCGGAAGTAGGCCGATTGGGTCAGCACCGGCTCGATGGCGAAGGCGCTGCCGCGGTAGCTGTTGAGCGTGTCGCGGAAGTGCCGTGGGTCGATCATGCGCTCGGTCGCGATATGTTTGGAGAGGCCGGGCATAAACCGCTCCTCCAGAGCGGCCATGATGCGGTCGCGGTAGGGTCGGGCCGCCGTGCGCCAGTCGACGTGGGGCGAGAGGTGCGGCACAGGGGAGAGCACGTAGAAGCCGTCGCAGCCGGGCGGAGCCAGGCTGGGATCGGTCACCGTGGGCATGTGCAGGTAGAGCGAGAAGTCGTCGGCCAGCGTCTTGCGCCGGAAAATATCGTCCAGCAAGGGCTCGTAGCGCGGACCCAGGATGATGTTGTGGTGCACCAGGCCCGTGTCGCGATACTGCCGGTCGGTCCCAAAGTAGATGACGACGAGCGACATGCTGTAGCGCAGGCGGCGCAGGCGCGCGTCGGTGTACTTGCGGCGCGCCGAAGCGGGCAGCAGTTGACCGTAGGTGTGGGCCACGTCGCCGTTGCTGACCACGGCGTCCGCCGGGATGTCCGTGCCGTCGCGCAGGCGTACGCCGGTCGCGCGGCCGCGCTCCAGCGTGATCTCTCCTACCTCGGCGCCCAGCCGCAGGGTCCCGCCCAGCTCACCGAAGAGGCGCGTCAGGCCGTCGACGATAGCGCCGGTGCCGCCCATGGCGAACCACACGCCCCACTCGCGCTCCAGGTAGTGGATCAGCGTGTAGATGCTGGTGGTCTGGAAGGGGTTGCCGCCGACCAGCAGCGGATGGAAGGAGAGCACCTGGCGCAGCTGGTCGTCCTTGACGAATTTGGAGACGAGGCCGTAGACGGTGCGGTGCGACCCCAGCCGCGCCATGTCGGGCACGATCTTTAGCATGTCCCAGGGCGTGAGGAAGGGCTGGTCGGCCAACTCGGTGAAGCCCTTGGCGAAGATGCGTTTGGAGCTATCCACGAACCGCAGGTAGCCGGCCTCGTCGGCCGGGTTGAGGCGGCGGATTTGCTCGACCATGCGCGCCGTGTCGCCGGAGTAGTCGAAGCTATCGCCGTCGTGAAAGAAAATGCGGTAGAAGGGGTCGACCGGGACCAGGCGCACGTAGTCGGCCACATCGCGCCCGGCCAGCTCGAACAACTCGTCGATCAGCCAGGGGGCGGTGATCACGGTGGGACCGCCGTCAAAGGTGAATCCGTCCTGCCGGTAGACATAGGCGCGGCCGCCCGGCTGATCGCGCTTCTCCACGACCGTGACGTCGTGCCCCGCGGCTTGCAGGCGCACCGCCGCGGCCAATCCGCCGAACCCGCTGCCGATGACGACGATGCGCATGATGCCTCGTTCTAGATAGTCGTTAGTCGTTAGTCGTTAGTCGTTAGTCGTTAGTCGTTAGTTGTTAGTTGTTAGGACCGCTTCCGTCCCATCACGCTGGCCGACGGTCAGCGCCTCCTATATAGTATGCCCGCGCGCCGTGGTTTTCCGGGAACCGCGCCAGCGCATAGCCTAACGCCCAGCGATGGATGACTTTATATTCTCGGCATGCCAAAGGGGTCAGCGACGCGCGGGTTCGATGCGCAGTCCAGCGCGGGCGCCGAGGAGGCTGTGCCATGTGATGAGATCGGCGTCGTTTTCGGTGATGAGGGTGACCGCTTGCTCGGCCGCCAATTGCCGGGCGGCCAGGACGATCAGTACGTCGTTCTGGTGGTCACGGGCCTCGATGGCGCCGTACCGTTCACGGTAGCGAGACAGGACGCGTCCGCATGTGCGCCAGGCTTGCGCGTCCGGCGTCACGACAAGGCGTAAGCGCGGGAACGGCGCGAAAAACCGGTCGTAGCGCCGTCTCTCGTCCTGGTCACGGGCGCCAGCCATGATCTCTTCAGCCACGACCGAGCAGAGGACCATGCGTCCCGTGTGTATCAACCGATCGATACGCGCCATATAGGCGCGCTGCATGAGGTACGGGATCAGCACGGAGCTATCCGGCACAGTCAGCATCCGCCTCCGCCCCATCACCATCCGTACCATCGGACGCCACGTCTTCCGGTCGCAGGTGAACCGGTAGCCGTGACAACCCTGTCGTCCGTCCATAGACGTCGGCCGGGCCGCCACGCGACGCCAACCACTCTCCAAGCGCCCGTCCTTCCTCGGCAAGGAGGACCAGATCGACGGCTCGGCGAACGGCTTCCGACTCACTCGGCACGTTTCGGCACGTTATAGAGCGCGCAATTCCTCCAGTGAGCACGGGTTGACCAGCAGGGTGCGCCGCTCAAGGCCCGATGACGCAGGGCGCTTGCGAGGTCTGCCCTGATTCTTCCTCCCGTGGTCTATCTATCGTCCCATTTCGCCTGCTGATGTAATCCTTGAGATCATTTTACGCCAACATACGCCAACCCAATCAATTGGTCGTCGATCTGCGATGATAGTGGAACTCGCGCATCGCGCATGCGATTTGGGTTGGCGAACTGCCGCAAATAGCGAAAAGCCGTGCCCGCGCATTTCGATGCGCGCGGGCACGGCCGTTCCCCGTGTGCGATTGCCTCGTCTATTGGGCTAGGCGGCGCGGCGTAGCGTCTTGGCCGGGGTCTCGGCCGCGGCGGGAAGCTGCAGCACCCACTCGCGACCGCGCTCCTGCAGGCCGGGCACGCCGCTCATGCGCCAGTCGTACTCGGCCATAATCAGCGCGCCGTTGCGGACCAGCCGGCGCATCTCGCGCTCGCTTGCCGTCCGCTTGATCTCGTGTGCCATGTTTCGTGTCCTCTTAACCGTATGGAATGAATATGCCTGGGGCTGACAGGCTTGTCGTCATCGTTTGCGTGGGGCTCAACGGGCGTGCTCAGCCGCCCGCACGTCACACGTCGTATCCGTGACTGCGCCCTTCAATAGCACACTACGTGCCAGGCGCGCTAACGGATCACCTTGCGCCTTTCGCCGCTGGAGCGGCGCGCTGTCCCAGCCTTCAGTGGAAGGGCTAGTACCGTTCGCTTGAAAACCTTCCGCAGCTTCCACAGGCGTGCGGTAAGCCTCCTGAGCGTGAGACACCGTGCCGCGTGTGCGGAGAAATCTCCGTCGCGCGGTACTAGTACACGTTGGCCTACATACAGTGGCGGTTCATGTGAGCCGTCGAGACACTTCAGTGTCCGGTCCCTGCCATGCGACTTTAGTCGCAGGCCGGCGGCAATCACCGGGTTACGTACGCCAGGCTATACTAGGACAGCGCGGTGGCGGCGAACGGAGTCGTCGTCGGCGTCGCCGAGCCGGGGGCGGGCTCCCTGGTCAACGCGGCCAGGTTGTAGTCGCCGAGTTGCTGGTTCGGGACATCGAGCGAACCGTGGCCGTCAGGAGTCGGATGGAACGTCCCGGCGCCGTGAAGCCGTGTGATGCCGTGGGCAGTCTTACGGATCAACCACAGCTCGTAGACGTGCGCCCTATCCAGTGGCCGCAGGCCGCTAAGCGTCAGCGTCAGGCGTCGGGCGCCGCTCTCATAGGCGAGCGACCCCCGGATGGGGCCATCCGCCACGTGATAGGTCTGTTGCGATCCCTGCGGCCCGTTCAGGGCGCGCCAGACACCGACCGAGCCGGCCGCGACCAGCGCCAGCGCGACCAACGCGGCGAGCGCCACCAGTTGGCGCGGCCAGCGTGGCCGCGCGACGCCGCGCGCTGTCGGGCCGCGCGACCCAACGGGCCGCCGCGCCGTCCTCTCCCCCTCATCCACCGGTCCCGATAGCGGCATCGCTCCGGGCCTATAGCCCGTCCCGTTCGTCGACGACTCCTGGGACGCTGTCCCCGTGACGGGCAGGCGGATCGGATCGGCCTCGACGGCGGCCATGAGGCGGGCCTTGAGGGCGGGCGGCGGTGTGCGCTCCCCGGCCACCTCGGGCAGCACGAACACGACTTCGCTCAACTCCTCCTGCACCGCCCTGCATCGCGCGCACGTGGCCAGGTGCTCCTCGACCATGACTGACTCGGCCGGGGTCGTCGCCCCCAGTACGTACGCCGCCACGAGGTCGTTGGCGTGTCTCCGTTCGTCCATCTCTATCATCGTTGGGGCTCCACTTCGTGCGCGCGCAAGTGACCGCGCAGCTTTTGCATCCCGATACGCAGCCGGCCCTTGACGGTGCCCAGAGGGATGCCGAGCATGCGGGCGATTTCGTCGTGCGTGTAGCCGCCGAAGTAGGCCATGGTCAGCGAGCGCTGCTGGTCGAGCGGCAAGGTCTTGAGCGCTTCCCGCACCAACTCGCCCTCGACGTTGAGTTGCGCCTGCTCTCCCGTGTCGATCACGTCGGGCAGCACCGTGATGTCTTCGATATCTTGCTTACGGTCGTCGTGACGGTGGCGCACGTAGTCAACCGCGCGATGATGGACGATAGCCAGAAGCCAGGAGCGCACGCTCCCGCGCGCATGACCGTACGTGGCGGCCTGTCTCCAGACCGTCAAGAAGGCGTCCTGAACCGTGTCCTCCGCCATGCCGGGCTCTCCGAGGACGCGGTAGGCCAGACCATAGGCCGCGCGGGAATGGCGGTCATACAGCAACTCGAACGCGGTCTTGTTGCCGGCCACGACCTGATCGAGCAACTCGCCGTCCGTGGGACTGTTCACATTTTCCATCGTTGCCTGGACTATACCAAATCGCCCTGCCTGGCCCGCGCGACGCGACGCCGCCATCAGCTGTCGAGCCGCAAGGGCACGGTGAGCCAGTCGCCCCTGACGCACGGCCCGCGTCATTAGCCCCGTGACGGTCCGCTCCCGGTCTATGCCCATCCGGGCGCATCGCGGCGGGACACCTACCGTAGCATACGTGGTTGTACCGTTGCGTGGCCAATGCGCGGGAGGGATATCTCCCGCCACGGCAGCGCGACGCCCACGCAATGGCACGCCGCGGCGCGGGCGCCGCCGGGTCGCGCACCCACTAACCACGGATGTGGCAGGGGGACCCGTCAAGGATAGAGGCAGGACAACAACGTTCATTCCATGACAATCGGGGCACGGTATGGTGAGCGTTGAGGGACAACATATCGCTCAGCTTGGACAGGACCCGCGCCACTCCGTCCTGCTTCATCTTACGTGCGGCGCGCGTTCCTGGATCACAGATCACACGCGGCGTGGATTGCCACTGATCCATAATGCTCCAGGCGCGGAGCGTGCCATCGCGACCACACGGGGGACGCGGCCGCACGGGGGACGCGGCCGCACGACATAGGGAGACGCGGCCGCACGACATAGGGAGACGCGGCCGGGAGTTACTCCATGAGGGTAGGGTCAGCGCGGATCGTGAGGAGGGGGCAATGGGGATGGTGGCGGAGGGCAGATTTGAACTGCCGGCCAAGGGCTTATGAGTCCCCTGCTCTGCCACTGAGCTACTCCGCCATCGGGCAAAGTCAGTATAGCAAGTTTGTCCCGAGAGTCACAAGGGTTGCCGGCGCCTATCGCGCATCGCGGCACTATGCGGACACGCCGACGGCTTCTTTGAGCGCCGCTCTATCCTCATCGTGGCGCTGATCGACGGTAGCCAGGCCCTCCAATCGCCGGTCTGGCCGTGCCACGGATGCGCCGGTCTGGCAGCCGAAGGATGGTAGCAGGCCCCCCAGGATGAGGACGACGCTGGAGAAAGCCAGGCCGCTGTCCTGAAAGAAGCGCGAGAAGAAGTAGCAGGCAAACAGCAGCAGGGCGTAGAGGGCGAAAACCTCCTGCACCCGCGGACGCCGCCAGAGCCGCGCGCCGATCACCACGAGCAATGGCAGCGCCACCGCTGTCTCCCATAGGGTGAAGGGGTAGTAGGCGTTGGGCGAGGGGACCAGGCCGCGCAACAGCACAACGGCGCTGAACCCGTAGGTCCCGAGGCCGCGGATAGGGTAGCTGTGCGGGACCGTCCCGGCCAGGAAGCCGACATTGCCGTCCATGAACGTCCGCGCGTCCCACAGCAGGAACGGCAGGATGATGACGGCGGGGACCAGCAGGGCGGGCCATGCCGCGCGCAGCGTCGCGGCCAGCCGCGTCGGCCACCCGCCGGCGCCGCGTTGCAGCGTCCAGACGTAGGTCAGGTACGGCGGCAGCATGAACAGGGCGGTGTGCTTGGTGACCACGGCCAGACCCAGCCACAGCGCCGCCCACGCCAGGCGTCCGCGGTAGAGAGCCATCCCCATCAGCAGCAGCAGCGCCAGCACCAGCACGTCGTCTTGCCCGTAGACAAGGGTAGGCACGAAGAAGGGGTTGAGCAGCACACCGCACAGTAGGGCCAGGCGCAGCTCACGCGCCACCGGCAGGCGCAGCAGCAGGACAATGCATAGGCCCAGGCAGGGCAGGTAGACGAAGCGTTGGTCGTACCAGCCGATCGTGGCCTTGGCCAGCAGGTAGAACGGGAGCGAGCCGACGATGCCGAACGGGGGCCGGTCGGTATGGTAGAGCGCCGCGGTCATATCCGGGCCGGAGTACCAGTGCGGCATCGCCGTGTGCAGGTAGGTCTGGGCGTAGTAGTCCTTGCCGGCCAGCAGGAAGCGCATGGCCTCCTCGACCTGCATCGCGGTGTCGTGGACATAGTTCCAGGGCTGGGCGCCGTGACGCAGCAAGATGGCGCTGACCTCGGGCCGCACCACCAGCAACCCCAGCAGGCCGACCAGCAGGCCGACGCGCACCTGCCAGTTGCGCTCCGCCCCCCGCCTGCTCATCGCGGCCACGCGCGTCCAGCCGTCCGTGACCACGTCGACCACGGCGTAGAGCACGACGAGGCCCATGATCAGGGCGGCGGCGAGGGCGTGCCCCGGCGTGTCGGGGGAGTCGACCACCTGGGGCACGGTCAGCAACACCAGCACAAAGTCGAGCGAGAGGTGCGAGCGCGCCGCGAACAGTGGTTGACGCGCACCGGCGCACAGCTCCCCCATGCCCCTGACGCGCTCCCTGGCCGCCTCACCCATCCGACCGCCGCCCTCTGCCGTGAAAAAGGCCAGCAGGACCAGGGACAGGGCGAAGCCGATGAAGCTGGCGTGGAAGAAGCGCCCGACGTAGTACGCCACCAGGAGCGTAGCGGCGTAGCCCGCCGCCACGCGCGCCAGGGTGTTGTCGCGCCACTGCCGCCTTAGCAGCGCCAGCGCCACCGGCCCCGCCGCCGCCAGCTGGACAAGGCCGAACGGCCAGTATGCGGAGTCGTTGGGGACGAGGCGTCCGAAGAGGACAAAGCTGGCGAAGCCGTAGCCTTGCAGGCCGCGGATGGGAAAGGGGTGGGGCACGGTCCCCTCGACGAAGCCGATGGTGCTCTCGTAAAAGGCGTGGGCGTCCCACAAGAGGAACGGTCCCACGAACACGGCCAGTGGCAACAGTACCCATCCCAGTGCGCCGAGCAGCCAGCGCGCCATGTCGTCGGCGCTCCGGCCGCGCACGCCCTCCTGCCCCGCCAGGTAGAGCAGCAGGAAGGGCAGCAGGAACAGCGTCGTCTCTTTGGTGGCCAGCGCCGCTCCCAGCAGCAGCAGGGCGGCGCGGCGGCGCCCGGCCCGCGCCAGCAGCAGCACGCCCATGACCTCGGCCAACACCAGCACATCGTTCTGCCCCTGGATGAAGGTGGGCACAAAGATCGGGTTGAGGCCCAGTCCGGCCACCAGGGCCAGGCGCGCGGTAGGCGCGCGCGCCAGGGCCAGCGCCAGGGCCAGCGCCGCGCCCAGGCACAGCAGGTAGATCATGCGCTCGTCAAACCAGCCGAGCGTGGCGCGGGCCAGCAGCATGACGGGGACGGTCAGTTCTTCCTGCAAGGGCAGGGAGTCGGTGTGGTAGAGGGCGGGGTTGGGCGGATCGCCGGGGCGGGGATGCCACCACTGCTGCAGCGGGGTACCAAAGTAGGTATCGCGGTAGTAGTCGTCCCCGTGCAGCAGCTTATCGGTGGCCAGCTCGATCTGCAGCGAACTGTCGTGGATAAACGAACTGGGGGTGCTGACGTGGCGGTCGTGCATCTCCCACAACGTAGGTAGTACCACGGCAAGCCCGACCATCAGCAGCACGGCGGTGAGTTGGACCTGAAAGGCGCGGCGGCCGTACTCGCCGCTGTCGCCGCGTCCGAGGAATGCGGTCAGCCAGTAGAGGCCCAGCAAAAGGGTGCAGGCCACGGCGACGAGCGTGCGCGTGGGGTCCTTGGCGTCGGTCAGGGCCCGGATGTCCGCCAGCAGGCACAGGGTCAGGATGACGGCGTCGAGCGGGATCGCGGGCAGCCTGCAGGCCTTGCGCGCCTCGGGCTTCTCGACGAAGGGGCTTGCCGGACTACCGCTCACAGTCGGGTTACCCGGTAGACATCGTCTCCGCCGTTGCCGTCGCCATTCGGAGCGGACAACACGAGCCGGAGGGCGCGACGGTCGGCGGCGCGGGGCAACGGCTGGCCGTCGGGGTGGCAGGCGATGAGGAACACGCGCGCGCCCGGCGCGAGGCGGCGCGCGAAGTCGGATAGCGTCGCGAAGTCGACTGTCAGCAGGCGCGCGTGGCGGTCGTGTCCCAGGACCACGGCGAGGGCGTCGCCAGGCGGGTTGAGGATCGACGAGACGACGGTCAGGTCGCCGCCTCGCTCCTGCCCGCGCAGATAGGCGACTGTCCGCATCAAGGCGTAGCCGGATGGCCAGCCGGTGATGTACTGCCAGCGGTCGAAGGCGATCAGCGGCGCCCGCGCGGGCACGGAGGCCACGGCCACGTCCGCGCCGACGGCGGGGCCGACCGCCAGCGCGGCCAGCGGGAGGAGCAGAGCCCATCCAAGCGCCGGTCGCAGCAGCCCTGCCGGATGGATCGCCAGGACGCCGGCGACGGCCATGAAGCCGCGGGCGGCCAGTACCGCCATGGGGACCGCGATGTAGAGGAAATAGCGCGGGGCAAGGTAGGGTTGGGGCAGAAGAACCGGTGGCAAGCTGCCCAGCACGGCCCAGGGGCCGATCAGCAGCGTCGCGCGTTGGTGGCGGTCAACCCACAGCCCGACAAGGGCCAGGACGATGACCGGCGGCGTGATGTAGAGCCACAGCGCCTCGGCCCAGGCGCCCAGTTGGCCGCTCATCACGGTCGCGAGGCTGCCGGGCGGGTGGGAGTGCTGTTGAGCCAGGGCCAACAGGGCGCCACCCTGCGGCAGCAGGAGCAGTCCGCCATAGGCGCCAACCGCGATGGTCGCGGCGAGCAATGCCCCACGCCGCACGGCCCGACGCTGCTCCGGTAGGGCCGCGACGACGGCCAGCAGCGGGAGCGCCAGCAGCGCGAACGCAAAAATCTTGGTGAGTAATCCGGCGGCGAGGAACAGACCGAGCACGACCGCATCCGCCTGGCGGCCCTGGCGCGAGAGGCGCAGCGCACACAGGAGCGCGCCGGCGCCGCACGCGGCGACCAGGCCGTCGAGCATGCCCATGCGATTGTAGAACACGGCAAAGGGGCACAGCGCGAACAGCGCCGCCGCCACGAGCCCCACCGCTCGTCCGCCCAGCAGACGCGCCGTGGCCCAGGTTGCGAGCAGGGTCAGCGCGCCGATCAGGGCGGAGGTCAGTCGGGCGGCCAGCAAGGTGTCGGGCATGATGCGCGTGAGCGGCGCGGCCAACCAGGAGAACAACGGAGGCACGCCGTAGTGCAGCGAAACCAGCCAACCCGAGGGGTCCGGCGCCGCGGCCACGATGGCGGCCGAGTGGACGTACTCCGACTCGTCGTAGAAGATCGGCAGCGCCCCGAGGTTGACGACCCGCAGTGCCAGGCTCAGCGCGATGAGCGCGCACAGGGCCGCCGCTTCGACGTAGGGCGCCACGGTCTTTCGTCGTCGATACGGCGGGCGCCGTGTCCCCTGGCGCTCCACGGGCTCCGCGCCTACCGCCGGCTCCCGCTCACCTATCGTATCGTGCCGCACTCTTTCCGCCCTACCCTATCCCTGCTGCTCCACCAATCGTCGGCCCGTCGGTCGAGCCAGCGCGGGCGGGGGCGCCGCCCGGCCGTCCCCCAACCTTCCCATTGTGGCCACCCCATACGGTGAGTATCGTGGAGGGCAACAGGTCGCTCAATAGGAAAGATGGTGGCAGGACGATGGTGACGGCGCGGATCGGTGACACGGCTCTGGCACGGGAAGGTCATGCGCCGCGCGGGCATGGGTTATGGCTGATGGTCGCGCTCCTGATCGGGGGACCGGGTCTGTTCGTCACGATGCAAGCCGCGCCGATCCCGTCCAATACCCAACCCTCACCGTCGCTCGACACCTTTATTGCATTGGTGAGAGGCCGGACGCCGCAAACGGCTCGGGTCCTGGTTGCCGGCAACCCGCCCGCGCTGGTGTTCTATCGCGCCACGTATCTGCTCTACCCACGCACCGTCTACGCGGCCTTCCCGACCGACTACGCGCACGGCGGGAGCGCGCCGCCGACCGCTTGGCCCTCCCTGCGGCGCCTGGCCCGGCAGGACGGCGCCGACTATGTGCTGCTGTGGTCGTTGCCCGTCGCGCGGTCGGGCGCGATGGTGATCCGCCCCGCTGAGGGCAGTGGCGCCCTGGTCCGGATGCGGGTGAGGCCATGAACGTCTCGTCCCGCGCGCGACCGATTGCTGGGGTTGCGCGCCTATGCATCATCGAGGCGCTTGGCCTGGGTTGGACCATCGGCCTGGCCTTCTGCACCGCCGTCCTCTTCGTCCTCTACACGCTTGGCCTGCCCGTTCCTATGGCGACCGGCGCGGCCCTGCTTTGCACTGCCATCGCCCTTGGTTTCGGGCTAAGACGGCTTGGCCTGGTCCGGCGTGCTGATAATTGGGATGTGTCCCCGGAATCCTGGGCCTGTGAAAAGTCGTTAGCGCGCAGAAGGTCTGGGATAATCTGGGGGCGCGGGACGCTCGCTGCGCTGCTCGCCCGTTCCAGGTTCAACGCCGGGACAGGCAAGATGCCCGCGCCCCCAGGACTTCTGTGCGCCAACGAAAAGTCGCACATTGGTCTCGCCGAGCGCCTCGCAATCCCTATCGGCCTGGGGCTGGGCCTGCTGCAGGTTGTGCTGTCGGCCTGGATGGCCTGGCGCTCGCCGCTCGCCGCCTTCGACGCCTGGTCGGTCTGGGCTTTCAAGGCGCGCATGTTCGTGCTGGGCGGGCCGCGCCCCGGCTACTTCCACGACCGGATCACCCTGCATACCCATCCCGACTACCCGCTGAATCTGCCCCTGGCCGAAGCTATCATCTGGCGCGCGGCCGGCGCGTGGGGTCCCCAACTGGCCTCGCTAATCGGTCCCCTCTGCCTGGCCGCCCTGTTGTTGCTGTTCTACGCCGGCCTATCGCGGCTCCATGGCCACACGACGGCGGCGCTGGCGACGGCGGCCCTGGCGCTGATACCCGCGCTGCCGCTGCAGGCGGCGGGCGGCGACGCCGATGTGCCGCTGGCCCTCTACTGCGGCGGCGCGGCGCTCTATCTGCTGTTGTGGTGGCGATTGCGCCGTCCCGCCGACGCCGTCATCATGGCCCTGCTCGCCGGCGGCGCGGCCTGGACCAAGAAGGAAGGGCTGACGGTCGCCGTCGTGCTGTTGCTGGCCTATCTCGGCGGCGAGGCGCTGCGACGCGGGCCGGCTATGACCCGACGGCTGCGTCAGGTCGCGCCGGTCGTCGCGGCCTGGGCCGCGCTGCCCCTGCCCTGGCTGATCTTTATGTTGCTGACGCACCCCCTGGGACGCGACTTTCTGCCGACCACCCCGGCCGTCTTCCTGACCCACGTGGGGCGCCTGGCCTACATCGTCCCGACGGTTGCCCTGCAGATGCTCGATCTCGCCAACTGGAGCATGTTGTGGGTGTTGCTCGTCGCGCTGCTGGCGCTATCGCTGCGCCGTCTCGGCGCTCCCGGCTACGGCCTGTTGCTGCTGCTACTGGCACAACTGGGCGCGTACGCGCTGGCCTTTGTCTTCTCCGATTGGCGCCCCTATACCGCGCACGTGCAAACCGCGCTGTCGCGGCTGCTCGTGCAAGCCGCTCCCCTTGCCCTGCTGCTGCTCGTCGAGTGCGCGGCCACACTCATGACCGCGCAGTCGAGAGCGAGACAGGCGCGCTCCGTGCGCACACGGGAAGCGGTGGTTGGCTGATGTCCCCCGAAAGGTCTGCAACACCACACGGGGAGCGCGAACATCCTGCCCGCCTGGCTCGCCGTCACGAGCCAGCGGCGCCGCACTGGAAGCGCGAGCACCCTACCCGTCTGGCGCATTGGGAGCGCGGGCGGCTCGCCCGCTTGGTTCGATCTTCAGAATGGTCGGGGCTGCCAACCCGCGCTGCGGTGACGGAAGCGGGCGGGCCGCCCGCGCTCCCAGTCAGACGAACCCGCGCTGCGGTGACGGAAGCGGGCGGGCCGCCCGCGCTCCCAGTCAGACGGGTGGCGTCAAGCCCCGCAGCCGCGACGGAAGCGGGCATCTTGCCCGTGCTCCCAGCAGGACGGACCAAAGCGAGCGGGTTGCCCATGCTCCCGGATGCGTTGCCGGCGCGAGCGCGATTGCCGGGCGGGGTGGGCTACGTGCTGCTATGGGTCTTGGGCATGCGCCTGGCGCTCTCGGCCATGGCGGCGTGGGTGCTCTCCCTGCGTCCGCCGCGCCTGACGCCCATCGTGCGTGCGCAGTACCTCGGACAGGCGCCGCTGCACGACGCGTTGGTGGCACCGTGGCAACGCTTCGACGCCTTGTGGTACACGCAAATCGCCGCCCATGGCTATCATGCCCAGGACGGCAGCAGCGTCTACTTCCCGCTCTACCCCCTGCTGACCCGGCTGTCGGCGCCGCTGCTGGGCGGGAACGTCCTGCTGGCGGCGCTGGCCGTGTCGAACCTGTGCTTCGCGGCCTTGCTCCTGCTGTTGTACCATCTGGTAGAGGGTCGCCACGGCGAGGAAGCGGCGCGGCGCGCCGTGCTGCTGCTATGCGTGTTCCCCACGGCGTCTTTCTTGCTGGGCGCCTACACCGAGTCCCTTTTCCTGGCGCTGACCGTGAGCTGCTTTCTGGCCCTCGACCGGGAGCGTCCGCTGCTGGCCAGCCTGCTGGCCTTCCTGGCCGCGCTCACGCGCATCCAGGGGGCCGTGCTGGCCTTGCCCCTGCTCTGGATGGCGCTGCAAGGTTGGCGCGCGGGACGGCGCGACCCCCGGCCGTGGCTGGCGGCGCTGCTGCCGCCGCTGGCCACCGCCCTCTTTACCCTATACGTCCGCCTGATCCTCCATGCCGACATGGCGACGGAGACCCTGGCGCGGCACTGGAACATAGCCATCAACCCGCCCTGGGTCACGCTGGGCGCCGCCTGGTCCGCCCTGGCCGCGCATCATTGGCAGGTCTTCTCCTACCCCAACGGCAACTGGGTCGACCTGCTCAACATCGTGCTGGCGGTCGGCGCACTGGCGCTGGTCCTGCCGGCGCGGCGGTTGCTGGGCACGCCCCTCTGGCTCTACGCCCTGGCCACCTGGATCGTGACGCTGAGCCTGCACCAATCGACCGCCCGCTACATGCTGACCGTCTTCCCCGCGCTGATCGTGCTGGCCGTCCGGGCACGAGGGCGCCGGCTGGAACAAGCCGCCCTGCTGTTGGGCACGCCGCTGATGCTGTTCGTCGCCGCCGAATTCGTCCTCTGGAGTTTCGTTGGCTAGCCCTACTCATTGCGCGCCCACTATCTTCCTACCCGTTTTGCAACCAACAGGGGTGTCTAGATGCGTCACAGCGATGTAACCGGTTGGCTTAACCCCGCGCGATCGGGCGATCGCATGGCCCTCCTATGTATTGCGGTCCTGGGCGGCGCGGCATTCCTGGGGTCGATCTTGCTCGACCTGCTGCTGCTGCCCGGCGATGCGGCGTTAGGGTTTGACTTTGCGGCCTTCTATGCCGCGGGAATGGCCCTGCGCCGGGGGTACAACCCCTATAGCTGGACGCAGTTGAGGGCTGTCGAATACCACCTGCGCTCCATCGGCGATCCACGGCATGCCATGAACTTCAACTCCTACGCCAATCCGCCCTTCTTTACGGTGCTGATGGAGCCACTGACCGCGCTCTCGCCTCATACCGCCTACGTGATCTGGCTGCTCGCGTCGGTCCTTGCGCTCCTGGCCGGTCTTGCCGTCATGGCCCGTGCCTATGGGATGGAGCGTCGGAGCGTGCTGCTGCCGTTTGTGCTAACGCCGGTGTCCGTCATCTGCCTGTTCCTGGGCCAGCAGACGCCATTGCTCTTGCTGGGACTGGTCCTCGCGCTCTATGCCCTACGGCGCGGCTGGTACGTTGCCGCGGGTACGGCCCTGGCTGTTGGCTGGATCAAGCCCCACCTGATATTGCCCCTGGCCTTGGTAGCCATCGCACTGGTGAGCTGGCCGGTGGCGCGGCGTGTCCTGGTCGGCTTTAGCGGCGCGACGGCACTGCTGTTCCTGGTATCCTTGTTGGCTGGTGGAGGAGGGGCGCTAACCTCGTGGGGCGATGACCTGCTGCACTACGGACGGACCATGGATTCGCTCCAGCCGAACATCTCGTCGCTGGCAGGACTGTACCTCAGCGTGGTGAGGCGATCATGGAGCGGTTGGCTAGCCGGAGGGTGCCTCGGCGCCTGGGTGCTACTCGTGGCACTGGCGGTGTGGAGGACACATCGCCAGCGTCTTGAACCGGGAGACGATGCCTGGCTGCGCGTCTTTGCCACGGTGCTCGTGGCCTGGCTGATCTTCATCCCCTACACGCATCCTGCCGATCTTGTGCTGGTCGTTCCCGCGTTGCCGCTGCTGCTGGGACGCCGTCTAGAAGGCCTGTCTGATCCGCTGGTGCGCCTCGCCCTGGGCGCCCTGCTGGCCGCGCCGGAGGCCGATCTGCTCGGGTTCCGGCCCAACTTTGTGCTGAGCTACAGCGTGCTGATCCCGCTCACCATGTTGCCGGCATTGCGTCCGTGGACCTTCCTCTCGAAATCTGTTGCTCGGGAGCGTCGCCTTGCGCCCGGAGAATATGTGCCGACCCGCGTAGAGAAGGGCGCGGTCTCCTGACACCCATTTGTCCTATTGTCTCCCGGACATCCCGCGGCTACTCTGGCGCCAGGAGCACCCCCCCATTTTGTTGAGCCGCGCCTACGTTTTGTTGAGGTCGCACGGAACAGATATGTCTACGATCTTGAAAACGCGCGATATCGTTGCGCCCGGCGCCGTCCTCTGGCGGCTGGGGTTCGCCGCCGTCATCGCCCTGATGCTCGCCGTCTACGTGGTGATCGTCACGCGGACGACCTTTCTAGGGGCCGATTTCGCGTGTTTCCGCGCCGCGACCATCCTGCTGGCGCACGGCGGCAACCCGTACGACCTGGCTCAAATGTGGCGCATGGAGAACGCGCTCTACAATCACCCCGGCGCGCCGCACTACGCCCTGGACCGCTACTACAATCCGCCGCTCTTCAACGCGGCGCTCGCGCCGCTCGCCGGGCTGCCCCTGGCGCAGGGCTACGCGATCTACAGCGTCGTCGTGGTGGCCTGCGCCGTGGTCGGGGCCTGGTTGCTGGTACGGGCGCTGGGGTGGACGACCCGCCGCGTGATGGCCGTCGCTCTGGTGTTGGTCTCGCCGGCCTTCTTCGTGACCCTGTGGAACGGACAGCAGTCCACGCTTCTGCTCTGCGCACTGGCCGGCGCGCTCTACGCTCTGCGGCAGGGACGGCCCGGACTGGCCGGCGCGCTGATGGCGCTGACCTGGGTCAAGCCGCATCTCCTGATCCCAGTCGCCCTGGTGACGCCGTTGCTGCTGGCCGACCGGCGCTCGGCGGTCCACTGGTCCCTCGGTCTGGGCGCGGCGACCGCTCTCGGCATCGTGCTCACGCTAGTGACGACGGGGGCTGGCAGCATCGCCCTGTGGGTGAGCGGGCTCGTCCACTACACGGGGTACGTCGACGTCGTCCAGTCGTTCATGCCGTCGCTGCCGGGAACGGCGCTGATCTTCTTGCCCCGGCCCTGGAACAGGCTGGCGAGCACGGTCTTGATCACGCTCGGACTCGGGCTGATGGCGCTGTGCCTGCGGCGCGGGCGTCGTCGCTCCAGGGTCCAGTCCGATGGCCTCCCGGACGACCGATTTTGGGTCCAGTTGAGTATGTTGGTCGCGACGTGGTTACTCTTCACGCCCTATGCGCACGTGAATGACGACGTGCTCCTGGCGTTTCCGCTGGCCGTCGTCTGGAGCAGGAGCAGCTACCTGGGAGCAGTAAACGTCCTGCTGAGCCAGCTGGCCCTGTGGGCGATGATCGCCTTGCCGCTGACCTTTTTGCTCCCGTGGCCCTTGAATCTGCTCGGGCTCGTACCGCCCGCGCTCGTTTTCCTGTCCGTGCTGTCTGTCTGGGCCAGGCCAGGCCGCGCGGAGTGACGAGTAGGGACGGATTGCATAAACTCCCGAGTGACGAGTGGGATATGATGAGCCCATCGTCATTGCCAAGCCCTTGCGCCCATCAGGTCGTCGCCCAACCTTACGTCCTCACTCGTCACTCGTCACTAATCACTAATCACTAATCACTCGTGCTTGGTAGAATAAAAGTGCAATACTGTGTCTATGAGGTAGTAAAGACGGTATCTCGTCGCCGTACCAGCCGTGACTACCTCCTCATAGTGGAGGAGATGACGCCTCGTGATGGATGGCTTAGCGATTTTTCATGGCCCCAATGCGGGCTATGCCCTCGATCTGTATGACCGGTACCTGCGCGACCCCGCGTCGGTCGATGCGCAGACGCGCGCCCTGTTCGATGGCGTCCCCGCTCCGTTCGCCATGGAGCCGGCCGATGCGTCCACCAGGGCTGCCGCGACGGCGCCGTTGCCGGACCCCACTCTGCTGCCGGGGAGTCAGGCCACGGCGACCGTGACCGCGCCGGGTAGGACCACGACCTCGATCGACCTGACGGTGATCAGCAACGTGGCGCGGCTGGCCCGCAACATCCGCGGGCGCGGCCACCTTGCCGCCCAACTCGATCCGCTGGGTGGCGCGCGGCACGCCACGCCCGGCCTGACCCTCGAAGCGTACGGGCTGCGTCCCGAGGATCTCACGGCGCTCCCGGCCGAGGCGGTGGGCGGACCGCCGGCCGAGGGCGCCGCCAACGCGGCGGAGGCGCTGGAGCGGCTGCGCGCGGTCTACCAGGGCACGACGGGCTACGACTACAGCCACGTGCATAGCCCCGATGAGCACACCTGGCTGCGCGACGCCGTCGAGGGGGGCCACTACACCCTCACGCCGACGGCGCAAGAACAGCGCGCGCTGTTGGAGCGGCTGACCGAGGTCGAGGCCTTCGAGCGCTATCTGCACCAGGCCTTCCAGCGCCAGAAGCGCTTCTCTATCGAGGGCAACGACCTGCTGGTACCGATGCTCGACGAGGTGATCCGCGACGCCGCCAACGCGGGCGCGCGCGAGATCGTGATCGGCATGGCCCACCGCGGGCGGCTCAACGTGCTGGCCCACGTGCTGGCCAAACCGTACGAGCGGCTCTTTGCCGAGTTCCGCGAGGCCGCCATCGGCGAGGGTCCCGCCCCGACCGAGGGCATCAACCGCGGCTGGACCGGCGATGTGAAGTACCACCTCGGCGCCACGGGCAAGAGGCGTCAGGTCGCCCTGACCATGGCCTCCAACCCCAGCCACCTCGAGTTCGTCGATCCCGTGATCGAGGGCATGACCCGCGCCGTGCAGGACCGGCGCGACAGCCCTGGCGCGCCGTCCCAAGACGTCGACGCCGCGCTGCCGATCCTGATCCACGGCGACGCGGCCTTTCCGGGCGAGGGCGTCGTGGCCGAGACGCTGAACCTCTCGCAGCTGGCCGGCTATCGCACCGGCGGCACGCTGCACATCATCGCCAACAACGGGGTCGGCTTCACCACCATGCCCGGCGATGGGCGCTCCACGCTCTATGCCAGCGACCTGGCGCGGGGCTTCGAGATCCCCATCGTCCACGTCAACGCCGACGATCCGGTCGCCTGTCTCTCCGTGGCCCGCCTGGCCCACGCCTACCGCCAGACCTTCCACAAGGACGCGCTGATCGATCTGGTGGGCTACCGCCGTTGGGGCCACAACGAGGGCGACGAGCCCGCGTTCACCCAGCCGCAGCTTTACGCCGGCATCGACGCCCATCCGACCGTGCGCGCGCTCTATGCCCAGGCGCTGGACCGCGCGGGCGTCGTCAGCATCGCCGAGTCGGACGCCATGCTCGAAGCGGCGACCGCGCACCTGCGCGAGATCAACCGGTCCTCGGCCGGCGCCACG
>JAABUZ0100001682.1_pt1 | contig 40676 bp, 41 predicted proteins | sample 5562091 | NCBI WGS metagenome assembly JAABUZ01 (sample SAMN12813069, study PRJNA571459) | rock metagenome | isolation source: Antarctica rocks | place: Antarctica: Victoria Land, Linnaeus Terrace sud | collected 2015-12-21
ATCGCGGTGAATCTGTTGAAAAAGGAGCAGACGGCGAAGGTGGGGATCAAGAACAAGCGACTGAAGGCGGGCTGGGACGAGCGCTACCTGCTCAAAGTCCTCGCCGCATAGTCATGCGATTGCCCTGTCCTGCGGCGTGGGAAGGGGAGTGAGCCTTCGAGAGAGCGTGGCGTTCCACCTAATGCCACAATATTGCGATGAGTCACCCCTTCCCGGTGCCGGGAAGGGGCAGGAGTTAGGTCCCCAACCCAGCGACGACCTCCGGCACCTCCGCCAGCGCCTGCACGACGGGATACGTGTCGTCATGCTCGCGGCCACGGCGGTCAATGAGGATGCCGTGCATGCCGACCGACCGCGCTCCGGCGACATCAGCGACCGCGTTGTCACCGATCTGCACACATTCTTCGGGTTGCGCGCCGAACCAGTGGAGGGCGTAGTCGTAGATCGCTCGGTGCGGTTTCGACGCGCCGACGCGGGCGGAGGTGACGATGTGATCGAAGTACCCGGTGATGCCCAAGCCGTCGCAGAGATCAGGCAGATTCCATGACCAGTTGGAGATGATGCCAAGCCGGTAGCCCGCATCGCGCAGCGTCTCAAGCGTCGGGATGGCGTCGGGGAAGAGATGGAAGTGCGCGGGCGTCTCGAACTCCGCTTGCAAGTGTTCGAGGATCGTCCGCATCTGGTCGTTCATTGGCGCACCGGCGCGGCGGAGGATGGTGCCGTTGATCTCCTGGTAATACCGCTGGTCTGCTTCCTCCGTCGCCTCATAGGTCATCCGCGACTCGTCCGCGTCGAGCGCACCGAAGACCTCTCGCGTCGCTGTAACCAGCGCACCATGATCCACATGGATACCGTGCCGCGCGCAGACATTGACGTACAACGTCTCCCACGAGGGTAAGATCGTCGTCAGTGTGTCGCCCATGTCAAAGAATACAACATGGATACTCATGCCGAGTCGTATCCGCCGAGGGCGAGGATGAGCAGGAGCAACTGCTGGAGGCCCTTCGGGATCGTCGAGATGTGGATGAACTCCTCCAGGCGGTGCGCGTTGCCGCCCTCCGCAATGCCGATACAGACGGCAGGGATGCCGAGGCCGATCGGCACATTGGCGTCCGTACTACTCGCGTCGAGCGTCGGCGTGATGCCGAGGGCACGCAGCGTCTCTATGCATGTCCGCACAATCGGCGCGTCGGCGGGGAGATCGCCCGCAGGGCGGTCGCCGAGAATGTCCGCTGTCACCTGTACGTCCGGTATATGGACGGCGCGGACGGCGCGTTCGACCAGCCCGGCCAGCCGTTCAAGATTCGCCTGCGAGATCGAGCGGAGGTCCACGAGCGCTGACGCGGCAGGTGCGATGGTATTGACAGAGACACCGCCCTCGATCGTGCCAACCGAGAGCGACGTTTTCGGTGTCGAGGGGATCGGCAATGCGACGAGATCGGTGATGAGTTTAGCGAGGATGTGGATGGCGTTCGGACGACCGTAATTGCCCCACGAATGGCCACCCGGCCCCTGTACCGTGATTCGATAGCGGCGGCTGCCAACGGCACGATGGGTGACGCGGCCGAGGTTGTGGCCCTCAACGGCAACGACCGCGCCAAGATGATCCCGATGACTGCGGACGGCCTCACGCATCCCACGCAGGTTGCCCAATCCCTCCTCGCCAACGTCCGCGACAAAGAGCACGTCGCCCGTCATCGTCAGATCGAGCGTCGTCAGGAGCCGCGCGGCGGTGAGCATCGCCGCGACGCCGAGGCTGTTGTCGCCGACGCCAGGGCCTGTGATGCGCTCCGTTGTTCGGCGCACGGTGAGGTTTGTTTCAGCGGGGAAGACCGTATCGGTGTGCGCGGCGATCATTACTGTTGGCCCATTGCCACTACCCGGCCGCCGCCCAATCGCATTACCGACGCTGTCCGTTTGCACATCCACGAGGCCGATGGCACGCATTTCCTGCGCGACGAATCCGGCCCGCTCCGCCTCCGCGCCCGTCGAGGCGGGAATCTGGGCGATGCTCGCGGTCAGAGCGATGATATCGGCTAATGCAATCTTCGCCCGGCTCAGGAGTCGCTCGATCTCCGGCAGAGCGAGTAAATATTCAATCGTTGGTGTAATCGCGCTGATGGTGGCGCCTCTTTCCGCGTTGAATTGGCCGCGACAGTCGGGGCGCTTCATTACACCCCGCGCGCAGTATAGCGCACCACACGGAACTTCCGTCTCCCCTTTCCTCCGACGGAAGGGGGTCGGGGGTTTGGGATAAAGGGGAGACGCACCGGTGGGAGGCCGGTGCGCTTGGGGAGGGGAAAAGGAGGAGTGTACGGGGAGTGAAGCGGTCAGTCCGCGAAGAGTTCGTGAATGTTACCGTCCGGGTCGGCGAAGAACGCCGTACGCTGGCCCCAGGGCATCGTCGCGGGCGGCGCGACGGATACTGCGCCCTTCGCGATGATTTCCACGTAGGCGCGGTCTACGTCTTCCCGCGTCGGGCAAGGAAAAGCGAGTTCAAATGCTTGCCCGCGCGCCGATTCGCTGAAACTCGGATGATGCGTCGCATTGACCAACTCCATGCGATTGCAGACCGCGAAGCGGACGCCCTCGCTACGGAACTCCGTCATATCATCTCTCGGGTTCTCCGCCACGAATCCAAGCACATCCCGATAGAAGGCGACGAGCCGGGGCACATCGTCGGTGAGGATCGTGATAAGCGCGATTTTTGCTTCCACCCTGCTAACCTTTCGTCTGGCATTAGGAGAGGCTGACGCTAATCCTAAGAGTGCGAATACGTTGAAACCCACTGCGATCGTATCCATCTATACCGCCTGCCGTACCTCGAACTCGGCCTTCGCGTGCGTCGCGCCGCCAAACACCTCCAACCGATGCCCGATCCGCACGAGGATACCGCCCGCCCACGCGGTGCAGACTGAGAAGGACGCGCGCCGCGTGCCAATCGCGCGGAGCAGCCATTCCTTCTCCGCTGCCGCGATGCGCTCCTCGATAGCGAGACATGCCAATGTCAACGCTTGCTGTTCGTCCATCATGTCGCGTTGCCTCCTTTGCTCTGCCGGTGTTGCTGATCCGATAGACACTATAGAACATATGTTCTCTCATGTCAAGTCCGTTGCCGCGTACGTACGCGGGGAAAAGGCAGGTCTTTGGCAGCAATTGTACGGCATACAATAGGCAAATCCGTCGGCAATCGCAGTTGCGGAACCATGCCCTGTGCGTTATACTTTGTCGGTTTAATCACGCGCTCAACCACGCGGTATCCGCACGGTGAAGCCCGGAGGCGAACAATGCCAGGAATAATGGAACATCTCACCGACACGACAATCAATGTTGTGGACTACCTCAAGAGCGACGGGATGGGGCGGACGCGGCGGTACGTCCTCGATGTGTCGTCGCTCGACCTCGACCGCGATCTCGTCGCGCAAGCCGTCCATGCGGAATTCCGACTCTTGCGCGTCGGTGCGGGCGTGCTTGCCGAAGGAATCGTGCGTGCGGTCGTGGAACTGGAGTGCGTGCGGACTCTTGACCTCTTCCCGCAGCTGGTCGAGGCCGAGTTCGCCGAGCAGTTCCGCCCGGCGATTGACCTCACCACCGGCCGGGCGATTGAGTACGAGGATGATCCCGATGATGAACCGGAGGTCTTCCCCGTAGGCGATAATCACGAGATTGATCTGCGCGAGCCGCTTCGGCAGGTGCTTCTCGTTGCGTTGCCGATGCAACCGGTCAAGCCGGGCACGGAACCAGTCATCCTCGACGAGACGACAGCCGACGAAACAGCCAATCCGTTTGCCGTCCTCGAGACGCTCTTGCGGAATGAAGGCGAATAGGTTATCATGCCCGGACGATAGGCGATGTGACGCGAATGCCCGCGCGCCGAACGCGGGTTTTCGCTACGACGATAGGAGCGCACGCGCATGGGAGCCGTACCAAAGTTTCGTTGTTCGCGTGGAAAGCGGGGCATGCGCCGCAGCCACGATCATATCGCGCCGGTGCATCTCGTCGTCTGTCCGAGCTGCCGCTCGTACATGCGCTCGCATCACGTTTGCCCGACGTGCGGCCAGTATCGCGGTAATCAGATCATTGAGATCAAGCAGCGCACCCGCCGCACGGAGCAATAGCTTCGCGGCAGTCAAGGTGAAATGAAGAACGGGAGTGGTCATCACTACTCCCATTTTGTTGTGTTACTGGGTCGTTATCCGTCGCCGAGCCGATGGATAAATGTGCTTGGAGAGCCGCGAAGAATCGTGAAGCTATCGAGTACGACGCGCGACTCCTTCACAAATGCATCGAAATCCGTTTCTTGCGCCGTGAAGGAGACTGCATATTCCGTTGTGCCGTCCAGGATTGCGTATTGGCGACCATGAAGGCGCAACCCATTAGTTGTGACAATATAGTCGTCCTGAATCGCTGGATGCCCAGCGACAGTTGCTGCACCAAAACCGCCGGGCAAGAAATCGAAGGTTGCTTGGTCCGATTGAACCGTACGGAACACGACCTCGAACTGCGCTCGGGTCGGAATCAAGGGCACAAGTGTTGTGCTCGTCGGCACGGTTATCACAATGACGTTGAAATTTGCCCCCTTAAACGCGGGTGAAGAGAACGTTGGGATATTTGATCCCAATGTGGATGGTCGCTGATACCCGTCAGGGAGGATAATCGAGAATCGTCCTTGCGGGTCCGTGTACGTCGTTGTCACCGCCGCAACGCTCGTCACCATGCAAAGCGCCGCCATTATGCCAACCAGTGCCAACCACCAACCCCGTGTTCGCATTGCACCCTCCCCTGCCTGTCGTGTCTGTCAGCCATACGCCAGTATGTTTCGTCCGAGTACTTGTCTTACTGTACGCGATTTGTAGATGTATGACAACTCACTATTGATAATTGTGTGGCACGATGTGATGAAAGTTCAATGTGCATACTATGCCCTTGCCGAAAATCGCGCGACGCGATGCCGTCCTTTGGTATGCTACGCGGAGCGATGGTGGGCGAGAGTGGGAAGGGGCGCGCGTGCATGGCGGAACAACGCGAGCGGTATGCGGCGATCACTGGGTGGGGCCACTATGTGCCCGAACACGTCCTGACGAACGCCGATCTCGAACGAATGGTGGCGACGAACAACGAATGGATTATGTCGCGCACTGGCATCCGCGAGCGACGGGTCGCCGCGCCGGACGAGACCACCGCGACGCTCGGATCGAACGCGGCCCGCAAGGCGCTCGCCGTCGCGCGTCTCGAACCCACCGACCTTGACCTGATTATCGTCGCCACCGCCACACCGGACTATTATTTCCCCAGTACCGCCTGTGTCGTCCAGAGCCTGCTTGGTGTGACGCGCATCCCGGCATTCGACATCGGCGCGGCCTGCTCCGGCTTTATCTACGCCCTCGGCACGGCGACGCAGTTCATCCGCACTGGCGTGTATTCGCGCATTCTCGTCATCGGTGCGGAGACGCTGACCCGCCTGACCGACTATACCGACCGCCGCACCTGCGTCCTGTTCGGCGATGGCGCGGGCGCGGTCGTCCTCGAAGCGACCGACCAGCCACGCGGTCTTCTCTCGCTGACGCTGGGCGCGGACGGCAGTGGGGGCCGTCTCTTGAAGGCGCCCGGTGGCGGTTCCACATTACCCGTGACGCGGGAGATGTTGGATCAGCGTGGTCAGTATATGACGATGGAGGGTTCCGAGGTCTTCAAGTTCGCCGTGCGGACGATGGGAGACGCGGCAATTGAGGTGATCGCGCGGGCCGGTATGCATTTCCGCGAGATTGACATGCTCATTCCCCACCAGGCAAACCTGCGCATCATCGAGGCAACGGCGAAGCGGCTCGACCTGCCCCGTGACAAGGTGTGGGTCAATATTGACAGGTACGGCAACACCTCTGCCGCGACGATTCCGATTTCGCTCTCCGAAGCAGCCGATCAAGGGGCGCTACGCGATGGGGCGAACTTACTGCTCGTCGCCTTCGGAGGTGGCCTGACGTGGGGCGCGTCGGTGATTCGTTGGGGCCGGGGTGGCGAAGGAGAGAAGACATGACCGCGACAGCATGGGTCTTTCCGGGGCAAGGCTCGCAATCGGTCGGCATGGGTAAGGCGCTCGCGGACGCTGAACCCGCAGCGCGGCAACGCTTCACGGAAGCGGACGACGCGCTCGGCTTTGCTCTGAGCGACAGTATCTGGAACGGCCCGGACGCCACACTCCAGCAGACAGACACGCAGCAACCGGCGATCCTGCTCGTCAGCGTCGTCCAATTCGAGGCGTTGAAGCGGCGCGGGCAGTTGCCGGATGCCGCGTTCGCCGCCGGGCATAGTCTCGGTCAGTATTCGGCGGCGGTCTGCACCGGCGCGCTCCCGTTCGCGGAGGCCATGCGCCTCGTGCGGCGGCGCGGTCAACTGATGCAGGAGTATGGGCACGGCGCGATGGCGGCCATTCTTGGCATGGAAACCGAAGCGGTGCAGGCGCTCGCGGCGGAGGCGAATGTCGAGGTCGCGAACATCAACGCGCCCGGGCAGGTAACGATTGCCGGGCGGCAGGAAGATGTCGAACGCGCCGCCGCCCTCGCGAAGGAACGCGGCGCGCGCCGGGCGATTATCCTCCCCGTCTCGGCGGCCTTCCATACCTCGCTGATGCGCCCTGTCGCTGATGCTCTCACGCCGCTCCTGGAAGACGCCGACCTCAGCGATCCCGCCGTACCGATCATGGCGAATGTGGATGGCCAACCCATCGTCATCGCCGCCAACCTGCGCGCCGAACTGATTCATCACATCTTCTCGCCCGTCCAGTGGGTCCGCGCCGTTGAGACGATGCGCGACGCGGACATCACTGACTACCTCGAAATCGGCCCCGGCAATGTCCTCAGCGGCCTCATCAAACGTACGGACAAAGAAGCGCGGACGCAGACGAGTGATACGTTGCTAGCGCCCGCACAATGAATGGGCGGTATCTATGAAAAGGAATGGGCATGGCAGGCTCGCTGATTCCTGACTACGGCAAGAAGGGAGAAATGTCACCCAGATGATGAGAACTGAGAATGAGCGGCAAGTCGTCGTCGTCACGGGGGCGAGCCGGGGGATCGGGCGGGCGGTCGCGGTGCGGTTCGCGCAGGATGGGGCGGCGGTGATCGTCAATTACAAGGGGAGCGAGTCGGCGGCGCAGGAGACCGCACGGGCCGTCACCGAGGCGGGCGGCGAAGCGACGCTCGTGCAAGGCGACGTGAGCAACCGCGACGACGCCGAGCGGCTGATCGAAACGGCGATCCAGCAGTACGGGCGGATTGACGTGCTCGTCAACAATGCGGGGATCACGCGCGACCAACTGCTGATGCGGATGACAGACGACGACTGGGACGCTGTGCTTGACACGAATCTGAAAGGTGCCTTCCACACGACCCGTGCCGCCCTCCGCCCAATGCTACGCAAGCGGAGCGGGCGAATCATCAATATTTCCAGCGTCGTTGGCCTGATCGGCAATGCGGGGCAGGGGAATTACGCTGCCGCGAAGGCAGGCCTGATCGGCTTCACGAAGTCCATCGCGCGCGAAGTCGCCTCACGCAGCATCACCGTCAACGCCATCGCGCCTGGCTACATCGCGACAGAGATGACCGACGCGATCCCCGAAAATATGCGTGGCAAAATCCTTGAACAGGTGCCGATGGGTCGCCTCGGCACGCCGGAAGATGTCGCAGCCGTCGTCGCCTTCGTCGCTTCTCCCGCCGCCGCCTATATGACTGGCACCGTCCTGCACGTAGACGGTGGCATGGTGATGCAGTAACATAGACCATGTAAGATGGTGCGGGCGGTATCACAGCCGCCCGTTTCCATGCCTACGGGAACGATCGAACCGCGAAGGCGCGAAGAACGCGAAGAAGAGAAGAGATAGGACGTACGCAGTTGGCGCGTTTTTTCTTGGTAGCGTAGGCTCGCAGCCTGCGTCCCGCTCGCAGGCTGCGAGCCTACGCTACTGGGCATTTCCCATCTAAACTGCGTAACTCCTAAAGAGAAACAAAGCAAAGGGAAAGCATTGATGCGGGACCGATGTCATTTGATACCGCCACATCCTTTTTCTTCTTCTTTCTTCGCGTTCTTTGCGCCTTTGCGGTTCAATTCTTCGGTAAGGGTTTAGCCATGTTGCAGAAGGTGTTGATTGCGAACCGGGGGGAGATTGCGCTGCGGATCTTGCGCGCCTGCCGGGATGTGGGATTGCCAGCGGTCGTCGCGTACTCCGAGGCGGATCGGGAGTCGCTGCCGGTACGACTAGCGGACGAGGCGGTCTGCATCGGGCCGGGGCCAGCGGCGCAGTCGTACCTGAGCCGACCGCGCATCGTCACGGCGGCGCAACTGACGGGCTGTGACGCTATCCATCCGGGGTACGGCTTTCTTGCCGAGAACGCGTACATGGCGGAAATGTGCGAGGAACTGGGCATCACCTTTATCGGCCCGCGTGCAGAGACGATTGAGCGGATGGGAGACAAGGCGGCGGCGCGCGAGACGATGCATCGTGCCGGGCTGCCGATCCTCCCCGGTCTCGAAACGCCCGCCACGAACGATAGCGATCTGCTGCGCGCCGCGCGCCGGATCGGCTTTCCCGTCATGCTCAAGGCGGCAGCGGGTGGCGGCGGGCGCGGTATGCGTATCGTGCGCTCCGAATCCGAGTTGGAGCGCGTCCTGCCCCTCGCACGGGCGGAGGCGGAGGCGGCATTCGGCAACAGCGAGATGTATATCGAGCGGTTTCTCGAATCGCCGCGCCACATCGAGGTGCAAGTACTCGGCGATGGCGAGGGCAAAGTCGTCCTCCTCGGTGAGCGCGATTGCTCGCTCCAACGTCGGCATCAGAAATTGTTGGAAGAATCGCCCGCGCCGGGTCTCTCATCGAAGCAGCGGCAAACGCTGTGGGATTTGGCGGCGCGGGGGACGAAGGAACTGAGATATCGCGGCGCGGGCACGCTGGAGTTCCTGATGGATGGTGACGGCCGCTTTTATTTCATGGAGATGAATACGCGTATCCAGGTCGAGCATCCCGTCTCGGAGGTGATGACCGGCGTGGATTTGGTCGCGTGGCAGTTGCGGATCGCGGCGGGCGAACCCTTGACGCTCCCGGAGCGCCCTCGTACGATGCAGGGGCACGCGATCGAGTGTCGGATTACGGCGGAAGACCCGGATCGGGGCTTCGCACCGTCACTTGGCACGATCACTGAATATGTGCCGCCCGGTGGCCCCGGTGTGCGTGTGGACAGCCATCTCTACGCCGGGTACCGCGTCCCGCCATTCTATGACTCGCTCCTGGGCAAGGTGATTGTCTGGGCGGAGACGCGGGAAGAGGCGTTGGAGCGAATGCGGCGGGCGCTCGAAGAAACGATTATCAGCGGCATCGCTACGTCCGTCCCGTTTCATCTCCGCATCCTGCGCGATGCCCGGTTCCGGCGCGGCGAAGTCCACACCCGATTCGTCGAGCAGTTGCTGAGTGGCGGCGAGGGGTCTTAACGGTAGCGTAGGCTTTCCAGCCTGCGATAGTGATACCGAGACGCAGGCTGAAGCCTACGCTACTGAGAATGATGCAGGATAAGGAAGTGAACGATGACATACACAACGATTGAAGAGCCGGTGCTGCTCCTGAGCGACGCGGATGCGGCTAGGGAAGCGCCAGCCGCAGTCGAATCGGACAGCGCACCACGACCCCGGAGGAAACGCGCGGGGAGCGATCAGTTCGGCCAGAAGCAACGGAAGGCGCGTGAGGGTGCTTTGCAGGTATTGTTTGAAGTGGATTTGGTCGGGCACGATGTGGAGGACGTACGCGCGCGGCAGTTCGATCAGATGCTGCTCGCCGACGGCTTCCGCGACTACGCGGAGCGACTGGTGGACGGCGTACTCACGCACCGGGATGACGTGGATACCTTAATCGCCACCACCGCCCCCGCGTGGCCCATCGCGCAGTTACCGCGCGTCGATCTCAATATCCTCCGGCTCGCCTTGTGCGAACTGCTCTACAACACCGATGTGCCGGTGGGTGCGGTGATCAACGAGGCTGTGGAACTGGCGAAGCGATACGGAAGCGAGAATTCCGGCAAGTTCATCAATGGGACGCTCGGTACGGTTGCGTCGCGCATCACGGCAGGTGAATTAACGCGCGGCACTGGATAACACACAACCGAAAAGCCCACACGTACGTATGCTATACTGGGAAAGCGAGCGCGCGATCCGGCGTGCCGCCGCGTGATATAGCTGTTAGCGGAGGAGAGCGGGGTGTCCACTTCTACGATCTATGATCGGTTGAAGGGTATCGTCACGGAGCAGTTGGGTGTGGATGAGGAAGAAATCACGCCCGAAGCATCGTTCGTGGACGATCTCAATGCAGACTCGCTCGACCTGGTCGAGTTGATTATGTCATTGGAAGAAGAGTTCGGTCTGGAAATCTCGGATGAAGACGCGGAGAAAATTCTCACGGTCGGTGATGCCGCGAGCTACATCGAGGAGCATCAGAGTTAGCACCGTCCCCCGTGGCGGCCGAAATGGCAGGGAATGAGGACTACATTATGGCAAATATCACTACCACCCGGCCGCCACGGCTTCTCGTCCCACTGCGCAATCTGAATCCGCTCCGCTCCCTACGCAAAGGCCCGAAAAAGCCGAAGCCGGACGCCGATCTGATGACGCTCCAGGAACACTTGATTGAGTTCCGCGGCCGCCTCGTCAAATCCGTTCTCGCCATCTTCGCGGGGATGATCGTCGGGTTCATCTTCGCTGGGCGCGTCTTCAATCACATGTTATCCATCATCCACTCCGCGAACCCGGGTAGCACGGTCATAACGACGGAAGCCACTGAAGGCTTCATGACGTACTTCAAAATCGCGCTCTATATCGGTGTTATCGTTGCTTCACCGATCCTCTTCTATCAGATCGTTCGCTTCATGGCACCCGGTCTTCTGCCGCATGAACTGAAGTATCTACTCTGGGGTATCCCACTCGCGTCGGCGCTCTTTATTGGCGGCGTCTACTTCGCGAACATCGTTGTAATTCCCTCGTTTCTCAAATTCCTCGTCAGTTTCTCGTTCGGTTTTCTTGGCAACTTCACGGTAACATCGAACAACTTCCTGACGTTTTTCATCAAGATTTCGCTTGGCATGGGCCTGATCTTCCAGTTGCCTGCTGCACTTTTCCTCTTGGCAAAGATTCGCGTCGTCAATGTTGACAAGTTGCGTCGCTGGCGTCGGTACGCCTTCTTGATTTGTACGATTGTCGGTGCCGCCATTTCACCGACGCCCGATCCGTTCAATATGATGCTTGTTGCTTTGCCGATGTATGCGCTCTACGAAGTTGGTACGGTCGCGACGTACTTCGCCCTCCCACGCCACGACCGGGGCCGCTTCTGGCGTCGCCCAAAACTGGCGGCGTAGCGCTTTCGTCCTGACGTTGTCCCCTTCCCTTGCAGGGAAGGGGGAATCTATGTACCCGCTGCGTGCTGCCCGCTGGTAACTGATCGCTTGAGCCACTCGGTTGGCTCGATGAGAGCGACGAGGGCGGTTTCGGGGAGCGCGGCATGGCATTCCCAGCAAATCAGTTCGTAGATCGTCTTCTCGGCAATCACTTCTTTATGCACCGATGCCGCACACTCACAAGCACAGAACGGGCAGGCGACGATCGGGACACGCTTCATTGGCGGCTGCGCGCGGAGCAGCGCGGGCGCGACCGCTGCGTCGCGCAGATCGTCCTCGCGCTTGATGAGGCGGCTCACGTAGACAATGAAAATGAAGAACATCACCTTCAGTACCATCGTGGCAATGAAGATGTCCAGCAGCGTGATTTTCGTGGCAAGGATGATCGACATGATACGCCTCGGCTGCGTTCAAATCCGTGGCGGGGAGCCGAATGGCGCCCGCGTGCCGTGATCGTGATCGAGCGGCTATTTCATGAAAACCATACCACGTAGCGGGTGTTTATTCATCCCCACGACCGCTCGGAGCGCGGAGCGCTCCTTGTGCGACAAGGTGTTCGAGGCTGATTGGCTCGACCCGCAGCGTCCGTTCGCCCCGGTAGGTGACCATGCCCGGCCCGGCACCCGCGATCTTGCGAACCTGGCGGCGCGGCGCGAAATCTACCTCGACATGGCCTGCGGAGCGCGCGCTGCTGTAGTACGCCGCCAGACGCGCCGCCATTTCGAGTATCTTCGCGTCGTCCGCCGCGTGTGAAACATGCTCCGCGCTCCACTGGACGATGACATGTGCGCCGCCGACGCCCCGCGCGTGGAGCCAGGTGTCGTCCGGATGGGAGAGGGTGAAGGTAACGTGTTCATTTTGCGGCCCGCTCCGACCGACGAGGAGGCGATGACCGGTCGGTGTTGTGTATGCGCGTGCGCGACGTACAGCGGGTGGGCGCGGACGACCGCGCTGCGGCTTCGCGGGCGTGGCTGCGCGTACACCCGCGTACGTATGCCACTCCCGTTCAAGGGTGACAAGGTCATCGAAGACCGTTGCCGTTTCCAGAAGCGCTGCCATCTGGGCGAGATAGGCGCGCTCGGTCTCCGCCTGCACAACCCGCTCCGGCACACCCTCTGTCGCCCGTTGCGCCTTGCGGTACTGCTCGAAGTATCGCTGCGCGTTCTCGGACGGCGAAAGTGCGGCATCGAGCGCGATCGTCAGGCCATCCTCTGTTCGCAACGCCGTCTGCCGGGAGACGATTGTGTATGCGTACGCGTAGATCGCCTCGCCCTTGTGCCGATGCAACTCCGCGTCTTCCGCCCGCCTAAGCTCGCCCCGGAGGGCTGCAAGGCGGGTATCAATGCGTGTAGTCGCATCAGCAATCGCGCGGAGCAGTCGGTCACGTCGCTCGCCGTGTGATGTAGCGCGGTCGGTCTCAGCGAAGAATCGTGCGACAATCGCAGAAATCGATGGCCCTTCCTCAACCGTCGTCTCCGGGTTCGCGGCGAGAGAGACGAGTGGGATCGGTGAAAAGGCGATGGGCGTGCCATCGCGCATATACACGGCCGGTCGCCACGCGCCGTTTTGCAGCGGCCGGACAATCTCTCGGAGAGCGGTGACGAGCCGGTCGGGGTCGCAAGGGATGGCAGGTGCATCCACACGGCCCGTGGCGCGAAAAGCGAGTTCCCGCGCGACTTGCGGGCTGATGCCACCGAGTGAGCCGACAAGTGCGGATGCGAGCGGTGTCTTTTCTCCCGCAAGGAGACAGAGACGCTGGATCTGCCCAGCGGTGATTGCGGATGGATCGGCCTTTTCCTGCGGCGGGGGCGGCGCATACGGCAGGTGCGGCAGAATTGGGCGGACGCGGCTCGTCCAAGGAGGGACGCGCTTCAGGGCATCGAGAATCCTGCCGTTCGCGCCGACGAGGATGGTATTTGAGTGGCGCCCCATGATTTCGATGATCAGCGTTGTTTCGTCCAGCGTCCAACCGGGGGGTAGGGCGGCGGGGTCATCGTCATCCTCCTCAGGCGCATCGTCGTCCGGGGCGTCATCACGCTCCTTGACGGGCGGATGCGCCTTGACGATACTCAGCGCCAGCGTCCGCTCAAAGGCGGGCTGCACGAGTTTGTGAATGCGGCCCCCGCGTACGTGTTTGCGTACGAGGAGGAGAAACGGCGTGATGCACGCCGCATCGGCGGTTAGGCGTTGTGCGACGAGATGGACGCGCGCCGCCTGTGGATGATCGCTGATCAGGAGTTGGTGGCGTGTACCGTGCGCGAAGATTTCGAGGACGAGCGTGCGTGCGTCCGTAAGGCCGACGCGCTGAATGCGGCCACCGACAATCGCGGTCGTGAGTTCATCGGCGACGGCGCGTATGGTAAGCGCATCGAACACGGGTCATCCTTTCCGGCGCTTCGTGCGTACAGTGAAGTGTACACCGTATGCAAAGGGCTTCGCGGAGGAACGGCATGATGGCGACGGAACTGATCCATATCGGCTTCGGCCATCTCGTCGCGATGAACCGAGTCGTCGCGATCGTCGCGCCCGAGAGCGCGCCCTTGAAGCGTGTGATGAAGGACGCGCGGGATCACGGGACGCTAATTGACGCGACCTCCGGGCGGCGCACGAAATCGCTTCTCTATCTGGATAACGGCATGGTGCTGGCGGCGGCGCTCGGCCCGGAAACGATCGCCGGGCGGCTCGGCGGCTGGCGGCACGGGCGGGTACCGGCGGATGGGCCGGATGATGAACCGGCAGGTCTGATGCGGGGTGCCGTGCCATCAGGCCAGAGGGAGGCGGAGTACGCATGATGTCTGGTAGCCCGGAAGGCATGAATGAACGCGCGGACGAGTTGATTGACGCGATGCGTAACGCCGCCCGCCCCCTCTTGATCGTCATCTCCGGGCCGTCGGGCGTCGGCAAGGATACGGTGATCGAGCACATGCGAGACGTGATGCCCGAACATTACTACGCTGTTACGGCGACAACGCGTGAGCGCCGCCCCGGCGAGATCAACGGCGTGCATTATCACTTCTTCACGCCGGAAGACTTCAATCGCGATGTCGAGGCGGGTGAATTTCTCGAACACGCGACTGTCTATGGCAACTTCTACGGCGTTCCGAAAACGAAGGTGCGGCAGGCGCTCCGGCAGGGCAAGGATGTCGTCATCAAGGTAGATCCGCAAGGCGCGGCGACGATCCGCCATCTTGCACCGGAAGCGCTGATGATCTTCCTGCTACCACCCGATATGGGCGAGCTCTCGCGCCGTCTCCGCTCCCGCAAGACGGACGACCCCCTTGCCCTCTCCCGCCGCATCAACATCGCCAGCCGGGAAATCGCGACGAGCGAACTCTTCGATTATTTCGTCATCAACGAATCGGAGCAGATAGATCACGCGGTCGAGCAAATTCGCCAGATTGTCACGGTCGAGAAACTGCGTATCCACCCGCGCGAGGTGGATTTGTAGGAGAACCTAACCCCCTACCCCCTTCCCGCGAGGAAGGGGGAATGAGCCTTCTTATGCCAAGGCGTTTGGTAAGGGCTACGGCACTTCGACTGAGTCACTCCCTCCCGCGAGGAGGGGGTCGGGGGTTTAGGTCAATGGACAAATCTTGGGTCGTGCGGGGGCGACATACTGGGGAAAAGGATGACGCTGCCAAGCGCATGCGAAAGGAAATGATGCCTGCGGAAGCGATCGTGTGGAACGCCGTACGCGGGAACAAACTCGATGGGCTACACTTCCGCCGACAGCAGGTGATAGATGGCTTCATCGCGGATTTCTATTGCCATACGGTTGGTCTGGTCGTCGAAATAGACGGTACGATTCACGAGACACGAAGCGCCGAAGATCGGCAGCGCAGCCTCGCCTTCGCGATCCGGGGATTGCGTACCATCCGATTCACGAATGCGCGCATCCTGAACGACCTTCCGACTTGCCTGGAAGAAATCCAAGGTGTTGCGAGACAGTCACAGTGAATCGTCTCTTCGTCTCGAGAAACGAAGCGTGAGACTCCGGGGTATCGGGATGTTACACGAAGCGTCCGGAAATTTGGATCGAGTCACCCCCTTCCTCGCGGGAAGGGGGCTGGGGGGTTAGGTTCCCCCACCCGGAACACCAACTGCCAATGCGGAATCTGCACAATGAATCCGTCAGTGGGAGACGAAACCAGCGCGTCGGTGGGCATTGCCGTCACCTCGTACTCCTGTGCGCGTGGTACGCCGCGCGCTGCCCAATCAGCGAACACACGATCGAGCCAATCTCCGGTCCGTGCATCGCCGTAGGTAAGCGTCGTCATATCCGCCGTGCCATCCATCGTATCGCGGATGACTGTTCCGCCGCCTGCCGCCAGGTCGAAGACCCCGTAGCCGTGGCCGACAAAGCCGTAGCGCGCGTCGTCCGAGGAGACGAACGCAAAGACGCACGCGTGTCGCGTATCCGCGAGGGCAAAGGCGAGCGCGGAGAACCAACCATGCTGTACGCCCGCAATGGCGCGCGAAACGGGCAGGGTTTCGAGGAGTGCAGCGATACGTCCGGCGTCCTGCACCGCAGCATTCGTCATCATCAAACGCAGGCCAGGAGCGACACGATGCGTACGGCTCCCGGTCGCGTCGTCGCCCATGCTGCCGCGTAAGGGCATGAATGAACAGGGCTGGAGCGAGCAGCTGCGCAGCACGCCGTCCACTTTCGCGAAGGCAATGGAGAACTGCGCCGGGCCAACACTGAGCGGCAGGACGAGCACGCCACTGGACTTCAATTGCGCGAACCATGTCGGCGCAATATCCCCGGCATTCACCGTGAGGATGATCCGGTCGTACGGTGCGTTCGGCGCGTAGCCCGCCGCGCCGTCGCCGGTGATGATGTCAATATCCGTCGGGCCGATCGAGGCGAGATGCGCGCGGGCGGCGTCGGTAATGTCCGCGTCAATGTCTACAGTCGTGACATGCCCGGTGGGGCCGACGAGCGCGCGGAGCAGGGCGGCGTTGTATCCGGTGCCCGCGCCGATCTCCAGCACACGCATGCCCGGTGCGAGCGCCAGTTGTTCGAGCATTTCGGCGACCATCGCGGGCTGCGAGGCGCTGGAAATCGAGACATCCCCTGCGAACTTCGTCGCAACGGCATCGTTCGCGTAGGCGCGTTCGAGCGATACATCGGGCAGGAAGGCGTGACGCGGCACGGCAAGCATTGCGGCGCGGACCGACGCATCATGCAGTACCCCCTCGCGTTCGAGATGCGCGATCAATGCGGCGCGGCGTGCGGTCGCTTCATCTGGTTGCATGGAGCGATGCTCCTATTCCGCGACTGCCACGCGCTCCGTCGCGTGATCCGCTCTCTCTTCATCTTCGTCGTTATTGTTCGGGGCGTTTGGATCGCGCGGTGGCACGTACCGGAGCTGGGCTTCCGCATTCTCCATGTGATCGGTAAACATGATTCCTTCGAGGTGGTCAATCTCGTGCTGGAGAACGCGAGCGAGAAACCCATCGGCGGTGATCTGGATTTGGCGATCTTGCATGTCATAGGCGCGGACGACGACCGAGAGATCGCGCTCCACCGGCCCATACATATTGCGGAGCGACAGGCAGCCCTCCTCGTCGGTCTCCTTGCCACCGCGCCGACGCACGATCCGGGGGTTGTAGAGCGCCATTTGGAAGCCGGGATCGTCCTCCTCGATTGAGTCGGGTGGGATGTCCACAACAATCAGTCGGAGCGGCACGCCAATCTGTGGCGCGGCAAGCCCAACGCCAACGCCAATGACTGTCTCAACCATGTCGCGGGCGATTTGTAAGGTTTCCTCGTCCATCCGGCTAATCTTCCGTGCTCGCATCCGCAGAATCGCATCGCCTTCCGGGGTATTGATTTGCAGTATCTCGCGTTTCGCCATTCGTCTCCTATCCTCCCATTTGTCCCGATGATAACACCAGATGGGGCAAACCTCACCCCCGGCCTCTCTCCTTCGCCCCGAGACCGAGGAACACAGGAGGCCCGTCAGGCGAAGGAGAGGGGACTGGGGGTGAGGTTTGCCCCGTGTTTCGTCTTGACACTCGAAAGCCACGAAACGTATGATGGCTGTGGAACGGTTTCACCGAGGGGGAAGGGGTGACCGCAATGCGGATTGAGATGGTCTTGAGCCTGGCATGGCTGGGATTTTGGTGCATCTACGTTTCGCGCACTTCACACCCTTTCGGTCCACGACCGCGCCAACGACTATTTCTCCAGACAGGTGCCCCGGGTGCGCTTCAACGAACCAACACAAAACGGGGACACGAAGGGATGATTTCAGATGGAATTCGTCGCACTTGGGGGGGGCCTGCTTGTCGGGCTCCTCATCGGAGCGGCGGTGGCATGGGTGATTTCCTCGCGCATCAAGGATACGAGAGCGCGCGACGAACGACAGGAAGCCCAGGCCGACGCCGAACGGATTATCGAAACAGCGAAGACGCAAGAGCGGGAACTGATCCTTTCCGCCAAAGATGACGCGCTACGGCTGCGCGAGGAGATCGAGCGAGAACAAAAGGAGCAGCGCGCCAACATTCAGCGACAGGAGCGCCGCATCCAGCAGAAAGAAGAGACACTCGACCGCAAGTCCGCACAGATCGAAAAGCGCGACCAGGACCTTGATCTTCGCGCGGAAGAGGTGGCTGCGATTCGCGTCGAAGCGGAAACACTCCGTGGTCGGCAGATCACTGAACTCGAACGTGTCTCGAACCTGACGCGTGATGATGCGCGCGGCATTCTCCTCGCCTCCATCGAGGAGGAAGTGCGAGATGCCGCGAACCGTCGCACGCGCGAGATCGAAGCGGAGGTCAAGGAAGACTCAGACCGCCGCGCCCGCGACATCCTTGCCACGGCAATTCAGCGGTGCGCGCCCGATTACGTCGCGGAAGGGCTCGTCACTGCCGTGCCACTGCCGTCAGATGACATGAAGGGGCGCATCATCGGGCGTGAGGGTCGCAACATTCGCGCGCTCGAACAGGCGCTCGGTGTAGATTTGATTATTGACGACACGCCCGAGACGATCATGGTCTCGTCGTTCGATCCAGTGCGCCGCGAGACGGCACGCCGCGTGCTCGCGAAACTGTTGCAGGATGGCCGTATCCATCCGACGCGTATCGAGGAAGTGACGGAGCGTGTCACGGCGGACATGGATCAGGTGATCAAGGAGGAGGGTGAGCGTGTCGCCTATGAAGCGGGTGTCGCGGGGCTTCACCCCGAACTGATCCGGCTGATGGGTCGTCTGAAGTTCCGTACCAGTTACGGTCAGAATGTCCTTCAACACTCGCTGGAAGCCTCGATCATCGCAGCGGGCATCGCGGCGGAGATCGGCGCGGACATCAATGTCGCCAAGACAGCCGGTTTCTTGCACGACATCGGTAAGGCGGTGGATCATGAGGTCGAGGGGCCGCACGCGCTGATCGGCGCAGAGATCGCCCAGCGGCTCGGTCGCTCGTCGCGCATCGTGCATGCAATCGCAGCGCACCACGGCGAGGTGCAGCCGGAGACGGTCGAGGCGTTTATCGTCGCGACGGCGGATGCAATCTCCGGTGGACGGCCCGGCGCGCGGCGCGAGATGGTGGACCTGTACATCAAACGCCTCGAAGCGCTGGAGAGCATCGCGAACTCCTTCCCCGGTGTGGAGCGTTCCTTTGCCATCCAGGCCGGTCGTGAGGTGCGAATCGCGGTCAAACCGGATGTCGTGGACGATCTGACGGCGATGCGCCTCGCGCGCGATGTCGTCAAAAAAATCGAGGAGACAATGGAGTATCCGGGCCAGATCAAAGTAACGGTCATTCGTGAGATGCGAGTCGTGGATTATGCCCGCTGATGACGGCCTCAGTTTCATTCCGTCGGCTTCCCGCCCCGCCCCTTCTCTCCCGGGGGAGGGGCCGACGATCTTGCGCTTCCTCATCGTCGGCGACATCTTTGGGCAACCGGGGCGGCAGGCGGCTGCGCGGTTCATCCCAGCGATTCGCAAAGAGCGCGGCATTGATTGCGTGATCGCGAATGGTGAGAATGCGGCGGGTGGGCGTGGTCTCACGCGTGCGACCGCAGAAGAACTCTTCCGCGCCGGGATTGATGTGCTCACGCTCGGGAATCATACCTGGTCGCAGCGGGAGATGATCACCGTGCTGAAGGATGAACAGCTCCCGATAGTGCGGCCGCGAAACTATCCACCGGGTGTACCCGGACGGGGATACGTTGATATTGACGTGCGTGGCGTGCAGGTTCGCGTCGTTAGTCTGATGGGGCGCGTCTTTCTGTCCGATAGCCTCGACGATCCCTTCCGGGCAGCGGACAATGTCCTCCGCATCACTCCGGATGACGCGATCGTCCTGGTTGATTTCCATGCCGAAGCGACGAGTGAGAAGGTTGCGATGGGGTGGTATCTCGACGGACGCGTGGCTGCCGTCTTCGGAACGCACACGCACATCCCAACAGCGGACGCACGTATGCTGCCGCGCGGTACCGCCTTCGTCACCGATCTCGGCATGGTCGGGCCACAGCACTCGGTCATCGGGAGCGAGGTGGAACCGGTGCTCCATCGCTTCCTGACCGGTATGCCGGCCAGGTTAGAGGTGGCGGGTGGCCCGATCACCTTCAATGCCGTTATTATCGAGGTAGACCGCCGGACCCGGCGCGGACGGGGTATCTGGCGGCGAGACATCTGGGATGTGGACCTCTAGCGCGCTCGTGGCCGGAAATATGCACGGCATGAAGCGCGTCAGCGGTTCGGGTTCTACAGGAAGGTAGAGGAGAATGGACCGGATACTGCGTGGGTTGCGCATCGGGTCGGAGGCGGCTTCCCTGCCCGATACGTCAGCCAATCAGGAGGAATCTGTGATGCAAACCGCACCCCCCGCCTACGAGTCGTTCCCTGAAGAGGAGGAAGTGACCCCCTCCCACGTTGCGGCGGTTGGGAAGCGTAGCGACATTTTGAAGGTATCGTCCCGCTCCCGCCCGAGTGCGGTCGCGGGTGCGATTGCCGGGGTTGTCCGCGAGTCAGGCCGGGCGGAAGTCCAGTCAATCGGTGCGGGCGCCACCAACCAGGCGGTCAAGGCCGTCGCGATTGCCCGCGATTATCTCGCGGAGACGGGCATCAACGCCGTCTGCCTGCCCTCGTTCATTGATGTTGTCATTGACGACGAGGACCGCACTGCGCTGCGATTGATCGTCGAACCGCGGTAGCGGTCGTGGCGAAGACGTCCGCGCCGTCTCCGCGACGTGAAGGAGCGAGTGCATCTATGGCCGAGGTAGAGCAACTCCCGCTGTCATCCTTTCCGATTGAGTTGCACTGCCACTCCATGGCCTCCGACGGGACCTATCCTTCTGCGCGTGTCGTCGCGATGGCAGCCGCGCGAGGAGTGCGTGTCCTCGCCCTCACCGATCACGATACGACGGCGGGTATCGCCGCAGCGGCCATTGCGGCGACTGGTTTCGGTATGACGCTGATTCCCGGTGTCGAACTTACCTGCTCCGTTGCGAAAGGCGAAGTCCATCTGCTTGGCTATTTCGTCGCGGTGGGCGATGACGCATTCCAGCAGCAACTGGCACGTTTTCGCGGCGGGCGTGAGGCGCGCGGTCAGGCAATGGTCGAGAAACTGAACGCCCTTGGCATCCCGGTGCGCTGGGAGCGCGTCCGGGCACTCGCTGGTGACGGCGCGGTCGGGCGACCTCATGTTGGCCGGGCGCTGATCGAAGTCGGCGCGGTCGAAAATATCGAAGAAGCCTTTGATCGCTATATCGGTCGTGGTCGCCCCGCGCATGTCGAGCGGCAGCAGTTGTCGCCGGTCGAAGCAGTGCAACTCGTCCGCGCGGCGGGCGGCGTTCCGGTTCTCGCCCATCCACTCAGCGTCCGCGATTTGGAAGCGACACTCGCGGAGATGATCCCGGCAGGCCTCCTCGGTATCGAAGCATATTATGGCGCATACACGCCCGAAGAACGCGCATCGCTCGCGGCAATCGCGACCTCTCACGGTCTCATTACCACGGTCGGCAACGATTTTCATGGCGATGTCCACGGCGGCGCGCTCATTGGCGGCACGATGGGACCACCGGACGTTCTCGACCACCTTGTTACGGCTGCGGCAATCGCCCGAAAATAACCGGAGAGGCGTAACAAGGGTGATCGTCATAACTGCGTGATCGGGAGACGACATATGAATAAATCGCCAGCATATTATGTAATTAGATACACGACCTTATTCCTTGTCGTGGTGCCATTAACTGGAGTCCTGTGGCGTATATATGATGTTCCGTGGCTTCTTGCTTGGTTTGTGAGTGTACTGGCTGGTGGAAGCGTCGCACGCGGAGTGGTAATGCTGCTGTTGCCATCCGACCGTCCCATTGGACGTGGGTATCAGAGAGGTCAAGACTAATGGCGACTGGTTATCAGTTCACCCTCAGCGCGTTCGGGGATGAGATCGCGGCGGACCTTGCCGAGCAACTGGACGTGATGCAGCGGGAGGGAATTCCGGCGCTGGAATTCCGGGGTGCGTGGGGGAAGAACATTCTCGACCTCTCCGATGACGAGATACGGAAGGCGAAGGGGTTGCTCGATGCGCGCGGGATGCACGTCTCCGCCATCGGCTCGCCCATCGGCAAGGTGAAGATCACCGACGACTTCGGCGCGCATCTCGAACGATACCGCCGCGCGCTGGCGGTCGCCGATATGCTGGACACACCGCGCATCCGTGTCTTCTCCTTCTTTATCCCGGCGGGCGAGGATGCCGCGCAGTACCGCACGGCGGTAATGGATCGGATGCTGATGCTGACAGACCTCGCGGTGGAGGCGGGCGTTACGCTCTGGCACGAGAACGAGAAAGGGATTTACGGCGACATTGCTACCCGCTGCGCTGACATCCACACCGCGATCCCCTCGCCGCATCTGCGCGCGGCATTCGATCCCGCGAACTTTATCCAATGTGGCGTCCGCCCGATGGACGAAGCGTGGCCGCTCCTGGCTGATGTCTCGACGCATATCCACATCAAGGATGCCGTGATGGCGGATGGACATGTCGTCCCGGCGGGCGAGGGCGATGGGCGGGTGAAGGAACTGCTGCACGCATTGGTGAAGCGCGGGTATCGTGGCTACCTGGCGCTGGAACCGCACTTGAAGGCGTCAGGGCCGTTCGGGGGTTTCTCCGGCCCTGAACTCTTTCATACCGCCGTTGAAGCCTTGAAGGGGCTGCTGAAAGAGGTCGAAGGGGGCACGGCGTGATGGCTGCGACACCGATGCGTTTCGGCTGCTGCGGCGGCATCGCGGATGCGCCGCTGATCCGCGATGCCGGGTTCGACTTCATCGAATTGCCTGTCGGTGCCCTGATGAGCGCGACGGACGAGGCGGCCTACCAGCGGATCACACACGAAATCCTGGCAATGGGGCTACCCGTCGAGGCGTGCAATGTCTTCATCCCCGCGACGTTGAAGATCACCGGGCAAACCGTCGAGCATGAACTGCTCTGGCAGTACGCGGCGACAGCGCTTCAGCGGATGGGCGAGATCGGCGCGCACGTCTGCGTCTTCGGTAGTGGCGGCGCGCGTTCGATCCCGGAGGAGTTCGACCGGGCGCGGGCACTCGATCAACTGGCGGCCTTTCTCGATCACGTCCAGGAAGTAAGTGCGCGGCATGGCGTGCATGTTGTCATCGAACCGCTCAATCGGGGCGAATCCAACGTCTATAACGCGGTCGCGGAATCAGACGAATTCAATCAGTCGCGCGGTCTGACAGGAATTGGCGTGCTCGCCGATTTGTATCATCTCTCCGTCGAAGGCGAAACGTATGATGGGATGGTCGCGGCGGGCGACCGGCTCGGCCATGTCCATGTTGCGGATGCTGACCGTAGCGCACCGGGAGAAGGCGCACCGACCGATTACGCGGGCTTTTTCCAGACGCTGCATCAGATGGGCTATTCGGGTAGGATCAGTATCGAGGCCCGCTGGCAGACAACCATTCGTAATGAACTGACAGGCACTGCGATGATTGACCGCGAGACCGAGCATCACCGCGCGCTCGCCTTCGTCCGTCGCCAGTGGGACGCGACATGAAAAGACGGTGGTGGCGGGCTTATGAACCTTACCGTCTTAATCCGGATGGGGACGCAGGCTAAAGCCTGCGTCCCTGACCATTACCCAATCACGTTGTCAAGGCTCGTTAGCCCGCCACCACCGAGCCAGTGCATGGAGCGGTAGAATAATGAGGCGATGAGGAGGAAGCAGTGGCGAAAAAGGGTAAAGAGAAAGAGTCCAACAAGGGCAAAAAGGCGAAAAAGGCCGCAAAGCAGACCGTATCCGCGATGCCGGAAAGCGAGAAGATCGGTTTCGGGATTGTCGGTGGCGGCGTGATCGGGCCGCTCCATGCGCGGGCGATCACGGCCCAACCGGACGCGCGGCTCGTTGCCGTCTGCGATATTGTGCCGGAGGCGGCGGAGAAACTGGCGGGTGAGTTCGGTGCGGAGGCGATGACCGACCTCGATGCGATGCTCGCGCGCGATGACATTCAGGTCGTTTCGGTCTGCGTGCCGAGTGGATTGCATGCGGAGATTGGCGTCAAGGCGGCGCACGCGGGCAAGCACGTTATCTGCGAGAAACCGATTGACATCACGCTCGATGCTGCTGACCGGCTGATCACCGCGTGCGACGCAGCGGGCGTGAAGTTGCAGGTGATCTCGCAACACCGCTTCGGCGCAGGCATGCAGCGGCTGAAAAAGGCGATTGACGATGGCGCGCTTGGTGCGCTCGTGATGGGTAACGCGGAAATCTTCTGGTACCGCGCGCAGGCGTATTACGATAGTGGCGGTTGGCGCGGTACCTGGGCGCTGGATGGTGGCGGCTGCTTAATGAATCAAGGCGTGCATTACGTGGACCTGCTCCGGTGGGCGATGGGTCCCGTGGCGAGTATCACCGCGAAAGTGGGTACGCTCGCGCATGAGCGAATCGAGGTGGAGGATGTCGCGGTCGCTGTGATCCAGTTTGAAAACGGTGCGATTGGCTCGTTGATCGGCACGACAGATGCCTTCCCCGGCTATACGTGCCGCTTGGAGATTGTCGGTACTGAGGGGTCGGTGATCCTCGAAGATGGCGAGATCAAGGCGTGGAACCTGAAAGCCGAGATCGGCGAGGTCGGCGCGTACGGGCGGAGCAAAGAGGCGAAGCGGGCCGAGGCGGCTCAGAACGGCGAGAACGCCGGACAGGGCGCGGCGGATCCGGCGGCAATCTCGTGGGGTGGGCATGCATATGAAGTGCGCGACATGATTGACGCCATTCGGGAGCATCGCGCGGTAGTGCTCCCCGGACCGAGCGCCCGTAACGCGCTCGAACTGATCCTCGCGGTCTACCGCTCTGCCGAGACCGGGCGTGAGGTGAGGATGCCGATCAATCCGCAATGGCGGCCAGGCGGTAAGAAGACGGTCGTAGTGCCCGCAAAACCGCAATCCACCCGGCGTGTCGCGGCAGGACGAGCAGGAGCAAAATGAGTATCAAGCTAGCCTACAGCACCCTCGCGTGCCCTGAATGGTCGTTGCGCGAGATGATTGACGCGACGAAGCGGTACGGCTTCGATGGCATCGAGATGCGCCTCCTCGATGGTGAGATCGTTTCATCCAATTTGCCGCCGCGCGACCGCGAGCGAGTCGCGACCGAATGCAAGGCGGCAGGTGTGCCAATTTGCTGCCTCGATACCTCGCTCCGCATTGCTACGAGCGCGACCGACGCCGATGCGCGCCTCGTAGTCGAGCGGGAGGCAGCGGCATACCTTGAACTCGCCTCTGCGTGGGGCGCGCCCCTTATTCGCGTCTTTGGTGGTGAGCCGGAGGGCGGGGAAAGTCCGGCGGCGATCGTCGCACCGATGGCGGACCTCCTCAGCAAGATCGGCCAGCGGGCCGAGCAACTCGGCGTCAGTGTCGCGCTGGAGACACACGACTTCTTCTCGGCATCTCCCGACGTGATGCGCGTGATCGATCAGGTGCAAAACCGGCATGTCGGCGTGCTATGGGACACGCATCATCCCTATCGGATGGGTGAAAGTGTCGCCGAGACGTACGAGCGCGTCGTTTCGCGCCTTCTGCACGTCCACGTCAAGGACGCGCGCAAAGACGACACCGAGCGCACCAGCTGGAAACTCGTCATGCTCGGCGAGGGTGAGGTACCGGTCGCGGAAACGGTGACGTATCTCCGTTCAGTTGGCTATGACCTGTGGGTCGCGGTCGAGTGGGAAAAGAAGTGGCACCCCGAAATCGAACCGCCCGATGTTGCCCTGCCACACGATGGGGCGCTGTTGCGCGAGTGGCTGGACGGATAGCCTCACCCCCTGACCCCCTCTCCTTTGCCTTGAGGCAAAGGAGAGGGGGAGCGAGCCTCTGGGAGATAAGGGCGTTGAGGGAAATGCCATGTCACTTCGTGCAAGACACCCCTCTCCTTTGCCTTAAGGCAAAGGAGAGGGGCAGGGGGTGAGGTTTCCCTGGACGATCTGTATGCCATTTTGCAGGTGCAGCCGTATGCCGACGGGGATGTGATTCAAACATCGTACCGGCGACTGGCGCTCTTGTATCACCCGGATCGCAACCCAGAGCGACGTGCCTGGGCGGAAGAGCGCATGAAGCGCGTCAACGGCGCGTACGCCGTGTTGAGCAACGCGAACCGGCGCCAGGTGTATGACCGTCGGCGATTCGGCACGAGTAGCCCACGCCCGCCGAGTCGCCCCGCGACCACACCCGCCGCGACGCGATCGCACATCCCGTACCCAGCGGAAACGGAGAATGACTGGTTTCACCTCCACGTCTACGCGCAGGGGCGCACGGTGCCGGAGATCGAAGCGGTCGCTGAGGAGATGCTCCAGCGCGATATGGCTGCCTTCATCCGCATCGTCACGCCACCGGCTGCAGGCAGTATTGCGCTCGTTGATCTCCTGAACTCCGCCGCGACCGGGCAGTACGTCGCATACACACCCTATGGTCAATCTATCGCGCGGCTCATCCTGCGCACCGTTCTCCCGCTGCTCCGCGATTATGAGCGTGACGGCACACCGGATTCCGAGCGATTGCGGCGCATCATCGCGCACGTCAACGACCTCGTGCAGGATCGGATGGGCACTGAGGGTCTGAAAATGACGCTCCAGGGCAAGAATATTGTCGCGGATTGGGCAGGGTTGCTACTTACGGTCGTCAACTTCCTCTGGGGCGATGCGTGAGAACCTTATCCCCGGCCCCCTCTCCATTGCCTGTCAGCAATAGAGAGGGGAGAAATGCGGGATGCGGGATAATCGGGATTGGATGAACGCTACGGCACTCGCATTAAGTCACCCCTCTCCTTTGCTGCCAAGCAAAGGAGAGGGGCAGGGGGTAAGGTTTCAGCCGCCATGCTCCTTGGCGAAATGGAGGAGGTCGTTCAGGGTTACATCGGGGAGTGAGACGGAGCGGAAACCGCCGTCCGGGTCGTAGAGCAGGACGTGACCGGATGGGGTGGGCAGGAGCGCGGCATCACCGGGCGAGGAACCAGCCTGTGGGAAGACCCACGGCAATGACCGGAGCATCACGCGTTCATCCGCGCGCGGGGAAACAACGAATCCATATTCCGCCAACAACGCCCGCATCGGGAGTGTCGTATCCACCGATTCCACAAGCCCCGCGACGGCCGCTTCCAGTAACCACATCGCTCGCGATCGCTTTCTCTGTACCGGACGACAACCACGACGGCACGATAGCAGAGGCGGTGCGATCTGTCTGCTACACTGACCGGCATGAATGATGAAACGCCGCTGCCACCAACGACGATACCAACACCGCAGCGTGTTGGCGACTGGAAAGCGATCCTCCGCACGCTGGGCGTGACGCCGAGCCGGAGGATGGGCCAGAACTTCCTCGTTGACCGCGATGTTCTCGCCGAGATCGTCGAAGCGGCGGGTGTCCAACCGGGCGAGACCGTGATCGAGGTCGGGCCGGGGTTGGGTATCCTGACGGCGGCATTAGCGCAGGCGGTTGGCGCATCAGGGCGCATGATCGCGGTTGAACTCGACAAACGGCTCGCGGACTATCTCCAGACCGCGTATACCGGTACGCCGCATGTGACGATCATCCAGCAGGACATCCTCCGCGTGACGCCCGACGATCTGGTCGGCACGGTGCCGTATGTCGTCGTCGCGAATCTCCCGTACCGGATCACGTCGGCGGCCTTCCGCCACTTCCTCGAATCGCCACATCCGCCGGACCGCATGACGCTACTCGTCCAACGCGAAGTAGCGCAGCGGATCGTCGCGGCACCGCCGGAAATGAGCATCCTCGCGATCGCCGTCCAATTCTTCGCCCGACCGCGCATCGTTCTCTCCGTCCCACCGGAGGCATTTGTGCCGCGCCCGGAGGTGCATTCCGTCGTCCTCGCGCTGGAGAGTATGCCGCCGCCATTGCCGCCGGAACGATGGCGCGGCTTTTTCGCGCTCGTCCAGGCTGGGTTCGGGGCGAAGCGCAAGCAGATCCACAATAGCCTCGTCGAGCGGCTGCGCCTGCCGCGCGAGACAGTCAGCGCGTTCCTGGCAGCGGCCGGCATTGACGCCACGCGTCGCGCTCAGACATTGACACTCGATGAATGGCTCGCGATGGAGCGCACGGCGATCGAGATGAATATCTCCCTGTCGAGTGCAATGGGGCGACGGGTCGGGTCGGGAAAGCATGAGCAGGAATGAGCCGTGGCCGTCGCGATGGGTAACGACTAGCGGTCGTCTCGTTCGGCCTCGCAGGGTGACGCGCGCTGAGGCGCTTGCAGGGGTCCGCGCACCCGCCAAACTGAATTTTGGGCTCGCTGTGACGGGCCAACGCACGGACGGCTATCACAACCTTGTCTCGCTGATGGTATCGCTCGACCTGGCGGATACAGTACGCGTGGAGCCTGCCCGCGCCTTTTCGCTCTCCTGCGACGATCCGGCGCTCGCCGGTGACGAAAACCTCGCCCTTCGCGCCGCCTGTGCCTTCCAGTCCGCGACGGGCGAGCGGCGGGCGGCGCATATCACGCTATCGAAGTGCATCCCCGTCGCGGCGGGACTGGGTGGCGGGAGCAGCGACGCGGCGACGACGTTGCTCGCTCTCGACGCGTTGTGGGGGACGAACGCCCGGGACGGCATGTTGCTTCGCCTCGCGCGTGATCTCGGTGCGGATGTGCCGTTCGCGCTTTACGGCGGTGCGATGATCGCGCGCGGTATCGGCGACGTGCTGACACCCACGCCATTGCCGAATGTCTGGCTGACACTCATCACACCACGCGCGGAAATTCCTCGCAAGACGGCGGCGCTTTATGGGTCGCTGACGGACGTTGGCTTTGGCGGCGGAGCGATGATCCTGCGGCAGGTGGCCGGTCTCCGACAAGGCAAACCGCTCGATACCGCCCTACTCGGTAATACGTTTCTGTCGCCACTCGAATGCATCGCGCCCGCTGTCCGGGAGACACGCGAGCAGATCGCGAGGATAGGGCAGTGTGCGTTCCTAACGGGTAGCGGCCCAACGCTGTACGTTCTCTGTAAAAACGAGGATGAAGCGGAATATCGGGCAGATGCATATCGCGCATCGTTGGATGCGACGATTGTTGTCGCGCGGACTAACACGGAACGGAACGCACACAATCAGAGAATCGTCTGATTGACGGGGGCAGAGTGCGCCCGTACAATCGCAGTGTCCGATGCGGCGGTGGGCCGTCTGATCCCGTACGCGCGGGCGGGAGGCGGTGTGGCCTTTTTCGCACCGTTCTATCCCACTTCGAGGAGCCATGAACCGTATTCTCAATGGACGGTATCGCATTGACGGCATTGTCGGTGACGGCGGCATGGCCGTCGTGTATCGTGGGTGGGACCTTGTCCTGAATCGCGTCGTCGCGATCAAAGTTCTACGCGAGCAATATGCCACCAATGATTCATTCCTCGCCCGCTTCCGCCGCGAGGCGCAGTCCGCAGCCGGGCTGTCGCACCCGAACATCGTCAATGTCTACGATGTTGGCCGCGATGGCGATACGTGGTACATCGTCCAGGAACTGATTGACGGTACGGACCTCGCCACGCTGATCCGCCAGCGCGGGCAATTCACCGTGCCCGACGCGATCGAAGTGATGGCACAGATCGCACCGGCAATGGACTACGCGCACGGTCGTGGCATCATCCATCGCGATATCAAGCCGCATAATATTTTGATAGACGGGCGCGGTACTGCGAAAGTCGTAGACTTCGGCATCGCCAAAGGGATCAATGACATCAAGATGACCGACGCAGGCACGGCGCTCGGCACGGCGGGCTACATTTCGCCGGAGCAGGCGACCGGTTCCCCCCTGACCGCCGCCAGCGACCTCTACAGCGCGGGCGTTGTCCTCTATGAGATGTTGACAGGGCGGCTGCCGTTTGTCGGGGAAACGGCAGTTAGCGTGGCAATGCAGCACGTCCGCAACGCGCCGCCGCCGCCCTCGCGCTTCAATGCGAAAATCCCGCGCCACGTCGAAGCAGTTATCATGCGGCTGCTCGAAAAACTCCCGGACCGCCGCTATCTCTCCGGTGCAGAAGTCGTCTCCGCCTTGCGCGGAAACCCGGTACCGGGACCGGTCCAGACTGTCGCCATCGCCAGTGGCGCGGATACGGCGACATATGCCTTGCCTGAAGGCACGCGCGCCTTGACGATGGATGGGCCACGTACTCGCACCGCGACGGTCGCACCCGGGCGCAGTAGCACGCGCCGCGTGGATGCTCCATCAGTACCATCCCGGACCGCTGGGCCGGGGATCGGTACATGGCTGCTCGGTATTGTGCTGCTCGGTGGTCTGCTCGCGCTCGTCTACCTCGGCTATAAACTGGCGAACGCGAGCAACGCGCCACCGATGACACCAACAAGCGTGTCGCCTACGGCGGTTGTGGTAGCGGGTACCGCGACCGTGGCGGTGGCGACACCGAAACCGTCGGCATCAGTCGGCGCGACACCGAGCGTCGCCGTAACACCGACGCGCGATCCGAGCGCCATCGAAGTGCCGAACCTTGCGGGGTTATTTCAGCCGCAAGCGGCAGACGAACTGCGCAAGCGTGGGCTCGGCCTTGGGCAAGAGACGCAACGGACGAACGAGACCGTGCCGCGCGGCCAGATCCTCGATCAAAATCCAAAGCCGGGGGACTTCGCCAAGCGTGATAGTCAGGTCGCGATCGTTACGAGCCAGGGGCCGGCGATCGTGGACCTCAGCGGTCTGAGTGTCAAGGGGAAGACGTATGAGGAAGTCAGCAAGCAAGTGACGGATCTCGGGTTGAAGCCCGACCGCAAAGACGAATTGAGTAGCGATGTGGATGCCGGGCGGGTCATCCGCATTGAGCCGTTTGATAAAGTTGCCCACGATGGTGCAGTGACAGTCTTTGTCAGCACCGGCAAACCAACGCCGACGCCCTCCCCTGCAACCGCGACACCGACCGTGACACCGACCGTGACACCGACCGTCGCGGCGACCGTGACGCCGACCATAAGACCGACAGCCCAACCGACGCAACCTACCCAGCGGCCAGGAACACCGACGGCAGGAACAGCGCAATTACCCGATGTTGTTGGAAAAACGCCGGATGAGGCGAAGCAAATCCTGGTGCAGAAGGGCTTTACTGACGTGACGATTGCCCCGCTCTCCGCGCTTCCTGGCGGCGTGTCAAAGCAGAAGAAAAACAGCGTCGCGGGGGTTATCACTGCCCAACAGCCTTTCCAGGTCGTGAATCCGGGGCAACAAATCCCGACGAATACGCCGCTCTTCGTCGTCGTGCAGACAACCGACTGATTGGTAGCGTAGGCTTCAGCCTGCGATCTCTCGCGCAGACTTCCGCTACGATGGGGCGCAGGCTGCAGCCTGCGCTACCAGGACACCGCGACATAATTCGACGTTCACACGCCCGCCCTCTATACTGACGGAGGGCTGTGCCGTGTGTACGGACACCCCGATTGGGCTGAAATGAAGGAGCATACATGCCTGCGGTACGGTTAGTGGTCGTCGGTCTGCCGAAGAGTGGCAAGACGACCGTATTCAATGCGTTGACGCGCGCCGAGGCAAAAACGAGCGCCTACAGCACGGGTGTCGAGGACGAGCCGAACCTCGCGACGATTAAGGTGCCCGATGAGCGATTGGATCGCCTAACTGCGATGTTCAAGCCGAAACGAACGATACCGGCGGATGTGCAGTATGTGGATGTCGCGGGGCTGGCAAAGGGCGTCAGCGAGAAGGGAATTGGCGGCGCGCTGCTTGGTCATCTTGCCCAGGCAAATGCGCTCGTCCATGTTGTGCGCGTCTTCAATGACCCAAATGTGCCGCACCCGGAAGAGACAGTAAATCCCCTACGGGACATCGAGACATTGCAACTGGAATTCACCTTCAATGATCTCGGCCAGATCGAGAAGCGGCTCGTCCGATTGGAAAGCCAGATTCAGAAGGTACGTGGCGCGGAACGCGAGCAGTACGAGCGGGAGCAGGCCGCGCTGATTAAGTTGCGCGCCGCTCTTGAGGCGGGGACGCCAATCCGCGAAGTCGCCCTCGATCCCGACGACGAGCGGCTGCTGCGCGGCTTCGGCTTCCTGACCGGCAAGCCATTACTTGTTCTCCTCAATGTCGGTGAGAACCAAATGGGCGATGAAGCCGCCGCGATTGTGCAACAGGCGGAGGCGCAGTTCGCGCGACCGGGTATCGCCTTTGACGCTGTCGCTGGGCAGATCGAGATGGAGATCGGACAGTTGGAGCCGGATGACGCGAGTGTCTTCATGGCGGAAATGGGTATCGCGGAGAGCGGCCTCGATCGCATCATTCGCCGCTCGTACGCTCTGCTCGGTTTGATCTCCTTCTTTACGGTCGGGCCGGACGAATGCCGCGCCTGGACAATCACGCGCGGCACGATCGCGCAGCAGGCGGCGGGCGAAATTCACTCCGACATCGAACGCGGTTTCATCCGCGCCGAAGTCGTCGCGTACGAGGCGATGATCGCTGCTGGCAGCATGGCGGAAGCAAAGAAGGCAGGCACCCACCGCCTCGAAGGCAAGCAATACATCGTTCAGGACGGCGACACCATCGAGTTCCTCTTCAATGTATAGGGAGTTTGAACCACGAAGGCGCGAAGGACGCGAAGAAACACAACGAAGAGAAGAAGGATTCTTGTTTTTCTTCTCTTCTCCTCTTCGCGTCCTTCGTGCCTTCGTGGTTCAATCGTCCTCATTTCCGACTGGTGATATGGGGCTAGGGTGGTACTGAAGTTTGCGGGGCTGATGGGGCCGGGGGCGATGCTGGTCATCGTTGGGCTGTGGCTTGCCTTGCTGCCGATGGCTGGTGTACCAGTGGTGCGGCGGCGATGGCCGGGTGTGCGCGGTGAGGTCGGTATGGTCGGCCTGCTGACGGTCGTCTTCGTGCTCTTCTTCTGGCGGCTGCTTTTTGAGCAGGGCGTGGCGATCCCTAAGGGCGGTGGCGACTTTAATTCCTTCTACTACCCGCTTTCCGCCTTCGCGGCCAACCAGATCCATGCCGGGCATTTCCCGCTCTGGAACCCCTTTCTCTACGCAGGCGCACCATTCGCGGCGGACTATCAAGCGGGCGCGCTCTACCCACCCAATTTGCTTGTCTGGACGGTTGCGCAGCCCTTCACCTATGGGGTATTCGAGGCGCTGGCGATTTTTCATGTCTGGTGGGCCTCCGTGACGATGTATGGCTTCGCGCGGACGCTCGGTGTGCGGCGAGCGCCTGCGCTGATCGCGGGTATCACCTTCGCGTACGGCGGCTTTATGACGGCGCAAATCGGTCACGCGCCGATGATCGCGGTTGCATCGTGGCTGCCCGCCATCCTCGCCGCCCTCTACCGCGCGCGGCAGGGGAGCATCGGCTGGACGGTCCTCGCCGGGCTTGGTTTGACAATGGCGATACTCGCGGGCCATCCTCAGGTAGTGTTGTATGTCATCACCGCTGCGCTGGCATACGGCGTCTTCCTCGTGTGGGCGGATCGCCCCATCAGTGCGCCACTTGCTATCGAAGGCGACAGAGGCGCGGTCAGTGCAACGGACGAGCCAACAGGCAATCAGTTGCGTCATGGTCGCTGGCCCGCCCGCTTTGCCGATCCGCGCGCGCGCCACTGGCTCAACGCGCTCGCGCGGTTGGCGCTGATGCTTGTCATTGCCGGTGGGTTAGCTGCACCGCTCCTGCTCCCCGCCGAGCAGTTATCGCGCCGGTCGGTGCGGGCCGGGATTGGCTACGAGAACGCGACGCAGTTCAGCGTGCAACCCGTAGCACTCCTCCAACTCGTGCTGCCGAAAGTCTTCGGCGATAATCCGACGAACTACTGGAGCGCGTTCGCGAACGGCGAAATCTGGGGCTACGCGGGCGTCGTCGCGCTGATCCTCGCGATGATCGGCGTGCTCTGGCTACCGCGTGCCGCGCGCGGGCAAAAACTCTTCTTCGTCGCGCTCGGTGGTATCGCGCTACTCGGCGCACTTGGGCCGTTCACGCCGCTACATGGCTGGCTCTACGGCTTCGTGCCAGGATACGACCGCGTGCGCGCCGCTGGTCGGTTACTGCTGCTCTACGATCTTGCAGTGGCAATCCTCGCAGCCTGGGGCCTCGATGCACTACTCGATTGGATCGCTGTGCGTCGAACGACCGATGGTGAACTCGGTGTGACGCTGCGGCAGGTCCGGCGTGGGATCGGTCTCGTTGTCGTCGTACTCGCGCTTGGCATCATTCCGCTCTTCTATGGTCTCATCCTGCGGCAGGATGAGCCGGTGAATCGCCTAGTGATCGCGGTAGACGGCTTGAATGTACTCCTGCTCATTCTGCTCGGCGCGCTCGCGCTCATCTGGGCTGTGGAGCGGCGCGGGATTGGGTCGCGGGCGTTAGCGGTGCTGGCAATGGCGTTGATCATTTTCGATCTCTTTAGCGCGACGATTGGCTTCAACCCGACGACGGGCAACCTGCTGGCAGGCTTCCAGCAACCGGCGGCAGAGCGCGAACTGATTGCGCGCATAGCGAGTAGTCCACCGTTCCGCATTGACACGGACGATATTTCCGACCGTTGGCAGCCGTCGCTCGCCGCGATAGATGGCATTGATAGCGTCGCCGGCGCATACAATCCGCTCCAACTCGCTGACTACGCCGCGCTTCGCGAGCGGGCACAGAGCAGCCGGTCCAGCGCGCTTTATGGCCTGCTCAATGTCGCGTATGTCGGCCTGCCCGCGGAGAAGCCCGCGCCTGCCGACTGGCAGAAGGTATTTACTGGCGACAGAGTCGCTTTCTACCAGCCAAGCCGCCCCCCCCTACCGCGCGCATTCGTCGTCGGCAATGCGCAATCTGTGGCGAATCCCGGGGTCGCGTTTGACCGCATCAAAGCGTCCGACTTCGACCCGGCAAAGGTCGTCTATGTGCAAGGTGGCGTGACCGCGACGCCTGCCAACCCGGGCGCGTCGCCCGCAACAGTCACGCGGGACGGCACCGATGGTGTGACCGTCCGCGTCACAACGGCGAGCGCCGGGTATCTCGTGCTGTCGGATGCCTATTTCCCTGGCTGGCAAGCGACCGTGGACGGACAGTCCGCGACTATTCTCCAGGCTGATCTCGCTTTTCGTGCCGTCTACCTGCCCGGTGGGGGCGATCACACCGTTGTCTTCCGCTTTCGTCCGCCGTGGTGGAGGATTGGCTGGGGCATCGCGGTCTTGACCGCGCTCGGCATAATTGTGCTGCTCGCGCTCTCGCCGCTCATCCGTCGGAGGCGGCGATAATGCGTGGGCGGCATCACGCGATCTGCGGGGCGGCGGTCGCCGCGCCCGCGATGCTCTACCTGACGCATGGAAGTATCGGCGCGGTAGCGGTCGGCGTGCCTATCGCCACCCTCGGCGCGATGCTGCCGGACATTGATACGCGGCAATTCCCATTACAAGGAGAAGTCTGGCGCGGCTGGAAGCGGCTGGCGAAGACGGCGCGCGCGCGGGGCGTACTTGGTATGCCGTTCGCGCTGGCAGCGATCATTGTTGGGGCGATCATGGCAGGCGCACTCGGCGCGCTCTCTTGGCTCGTGCGGCGCGTCGTCTCGCATCGCGGGTTCACGCATACTATCTTCTGCACGGCGATCATCGGTCTCGCGGCGACATGGGCGAGCATGCGGCTCGTCGGGTCGCTGGCACCGGGCATCGCGCTCACGGTCGGTTACGCTTCGCACCTCATCACGGACGCGATGACGTACCGGGGCGTGGATGCATTCGAGCCGCTGATTCCTCTGACGATCCATCTCCTGCCGCCCGGCCTACGGTTTGGTAACGGCGGCATCCGCGAGGGTATTGCGGTCTTCACCATCGTCGTTGCCGCGATTCTCGGTATCGCTACCGCCTACGCCCGTTTCGGCCCGCGCCTGTGAATTGGGAATCTGAACCACGAAGACACGAAGGAAGAAAGAGAAGAGATAACTTTCCTCTTCATTCTCTCTTCGTGCTCTTCGTGTCTTCGTGGTTCAAATCCCCAGCGGGCGTTTGGTGGGAATACCGGGGCGACGAGGGTAGTTGGACGGGGTTTCGCCAGTTTTCTCGATGCGGATGAGGACGTGGCCTTCCAGTTCGGGAATCGGAACCGACGTGACCGCGCTAATGCTGCCCCCGAGTTCGTTCGCGGCGCGCGTGCCTTCTGCGAGTTCATCGGTGAGGTTGCCGGCTTTGAGGGCGAGAACGAATCCGTTCCGGCGGACGAATGGAAGACAGTATTCCAGCAACACCGGGAGACGAGCGACAGCCCGTGCCAGCACAATATCCATCTGTCCGCGCAACGTTGGATGGTGGGCCGCTTCTTCGGCCCGGAAGTTCAGTGCGGTAACGTTATCGAGTCCGAGATCGTCCGCAACGCGACGCAGAAAGGCAACTTTCTTCCCCGTCGCTTCCAGAAGCGTGACGGTGACGCGCGGTCGGACGATAGCGAGTGGCAGGCCCGGAAATCCCGCGCCGCTGCCAACATCAAGGACGCGCACGGTGGAGAGCATTGCCACATCGCCGCCAATCAGCCGGACATAGTCATCCACGGCAGGTACGACCGAGAGCGAATCGGCGAAATGCCGGAGTTGCACGTTAATCGGATCGGTGATCGCTGTCAGATTGACGTTGGCATTCTCGCACACGAGCATCGCGCCGAATTGCCGGAAGCGATTCAGGTCTCGCGCCGTCAAACGCAGGCCGAGTGAGCGCGCTACATCTTCGAGATGTAACATATCGCCGAAGGCATCAGTCGAACTGGCTGACATCGTATCCTCCCATCGAAAATGGAACGGGCCGGAGCGATCCTCCGGCCCGTCCGTTTGGCAGATTGTTTCGCGCGGCGTCAATCAGCGGCGGATGCGCGCCGGAACCGGCGATGCGAGGGAGCAGAGTTTCCGCGCTTGTGCCGCGACGTTTTCGGTGGTTAGGCCGCACTGTTCGCGTAGATCAGCAGGCTTGCCGTGATCTATGAACCGGTTGGGGATGCCGAGGACCGTGACCGGGCAGGTTAGGCCGTGCGCCGCGAGGAGTTCGAGCACCGCACTGCCGAAGCCGCCTGCCGCCACGCCCTCCTCGATCGTCACGAAGCGCCCAACACGGCGCGCCAGATCGAGGATGCATTCCTCGTCCAGCGGCTTCGCGAATCGCGCGTTGACGACCGTCGCTTCGATACCATCCTGCGCCAGCAGTGTGGCGGCTTCGACCGCTGTTAGGACATGAACACCGAGCGCGAGGATCGCAACATCGTCGCCCACCCGCAGCGTTTCCGCCTTGCCGATCGGCAGGGGTGAGAGCGCCGCATCAAGTGGCACGCCAAGGCCAGCGCCGCGCGGGAAGCGCAGGGAAATTGGACCATCGTAAGCCATTGCGGTCGCGATCATGTGGCGCAACTCGTTCTCGTCCTTCGGCGCCATGACGACCATATTGGGGATGGCCCGGAGGTAGGCGATGTCGAAGATGCCGTGGTGCGTCCGACCATCCTCACCGACGAGGCCGGCGTTGACGAGCACAAAGGTGACAGGCAGATTCTGGATCGCCACATCGTGGATGACCGAGTCATACGCGCGCTGGAGGAAGGTGCTGTAAATCGCACAGACCGGCTTCATGCCTGCTGCAGCGAGGCCCGCCGCGAATGTCACCGCATGCTGCTCGGCGATGCCGACATCGAACATCCGATCCGGGTAAACCTTCTGGAATTTGTCCATCCCGGTCCCGCCCGGCATCGCAGCGGTGATGCCGACGATGAGCGCGTTCCGCGCCGCCTGCTCGATGAGCGTCTGCGCGAAGAAATCGCGGTATGCGGGCGGAGAGGGCAAGGTGCCCACTGGCTTTGGGGCTTCGACTGCATAGGTCTTGATCGGATCCGCCTCGCATGCTTCGAGGCCTTTGCCCTTTGTCGTCAGGACATGGAAAAAGACGGGCGAGGGCATCGTCTTAGCGATGCGGAAGGTATCAATCATCAGTTCGGTATCGTGGCCGTCCACCGGGCCGATGTAGGAGAAACCGAGTTCCTCCCAGATCATCGGCGCGAGCATCACTTCCTTGATACCGTCCTTGAAGCGCTTGCCGAGTTCGAGCCACGTCTCGCCCGCCGGGAGCCGCTTCATGACGCGCGCAATCTGATCCTTCATCTGCTCGAAGGCAGGATGGGCGCGCATGCGGTTCAGGTAGAGATGGAGCGCGCCGACGCTACGCGCGATCGAAAGTTCGTTGTCATTGAGGACGACAATTAGTGGCGCGTCCATGTGACCCGCGTTATTGAGGGCCTCCCACGCGAGGCCACCGGTCAGCGCGCCATCGCCGATGACTGCCACCGCATGCCGGTTCGGCTCGCCCTTGAACTGATTAGCAACCGCGAAGCCTAATGCGGCGGAAATCGAAGTGCTGGTATGACCCGCGCCGAAGGCGTCATGCTCGCTCTCTTCACGCTTGAGAAAGCCGGAAATGCCGCCCGCCTGTTTGAGCGTATGAAATTGATCGCGCCGTCCGGTGAGGATTTTGTGCGCGTATGCCTGGTGCCCGACATCCCAGATGATCGGTTCGTGCGGTGAATCGAAGGCCGCAAGCAAGGCGATCGTCATCTCGACAACGCCGAGGTTCGGTGAAAGGTGGCCACCGTTCGCGTTGACGACCTCGACGAGGAGCGCGCGAACATCCGCAGCGAGTTCGACCCGCTCGGCAGGCGTCAACGCCCGGATATCCTCCGGCCCATTGACCCGCGATAGGACTGACATTGCTGTCCCCTTCTCTTGACCGACGCGTTACCAGCGGCGAACCGATCCTACACGCACTGCATCGCATCATACGCACGAGCGATACCACCGTCAAACACGGTGCATTACTCGTATGTGACGAGTGGAAAAACCCGTCCGTCAATAGTACGGATGGCAGACCATGCCGGATGACATCGTGAGAGGAGAGGAAGAGTAATCCGATCCCACAGGCAAAAAAAGTGAGGGGCCGACGTTTCCGTCCGCCCCTCGTCTCTGGATGTCACCGGGTACTAGCGAACGCTCTTCCCGGTGACACCCATAAGACTACATGAACTATCCATGGGCATCACCTCCTTTATCCGTGGGATGTGTACAGTGCATCTCACTGGCGGGAGTGTACCATTACAACCGTGGTCGTGTCAAGAGCAAATCGCAGTAGACAGCCATCAGTGGCTGCACTACCATGACACTGTATTGCCTTGAGAGACGAACCGGGGAGGAATAACCAATGGAAACCATCACCACTAGCATCACCGAGCGCTATCTCGCCGCCAATCCACAGTCCCGTGCCTTGCACGAGCGCGCCTGCAAGGTGCTGCCCGGCGGTATCGCACACGATGTCCGGCATGTTCGCCCATTCCCTCTGACGATGAGCCACGCGAAAGGCGCGTATAAGTGGGATGTGGACGGACACCAGTATATTGACTACGTCGTCGGCCACGGCGCGCTGCTCCTCGGCCACAGCCATCCGGAGATCGTCGCGGCAGTGCGGGAGCAGGCCGGTCGGGGGACGCACCTCGGCGCGGGCAACGAACATGAAATCGCGTGGGCAGAGCATGTGCAACGGTTGATCCCGTCTGCCGATCTCGTCAAATTCACCTCCAGCGGCACCGAGGCGACGATGATGGCCTTTCGCCTCGCGCGCGCCTACACCGGCAAGACAAAAATCCTCAAGTTCGCGGGACACTTCCACGGTTGGCATGATTACGCCACCATCGCGCAGCAACTGCCCTGGGAGGGCCAGCCGTCACCCGGCGTGCCGGAAGAAGTGTTGTCAACGATTGTCGTCGCACCCGTCAACGATCTCGACTTCACTGAAGCACGGCTCGCGGAAGGCGACATCGCCGCCGTCATTCTCGAAGCGTCGGGCGCGTCATGGTCTTCTATCCCGCACCCGGCGGGGTATCTCCAGCGGTTACGTGCGATGACGGAAAAGTATGGCGTTGTCCTGATCTTCGACGAGGTGATTACGGGTTTCCGTTGGTCACCCGGCGGCGTTCAGGCGAAAGAGGGTATCACGCCAGACCTGACAACGATGGCGAAGATTCTCGCCGGTGGCCTACCGGGCGGCGCGGTGTCTGGTAAAGCGGATATCATGGACCTGCTCACCTTCCGTGACGACCCGGAATGGAACCGGCGCAAGAAGGTTGGGCACCCCGGCACGTACAATGGTAATCCGCTCTCCGCCGTCGCGGGCGTCACCGCGCTCAATATCCTTTCCGACCCCACTCAGCAGGAATACGCGGATAGCCTTGCGGCCCGCGTGCGCGCCGGTTTCAACCGCGTGCTGCTGCATGAGGAAGTGCCGGGATTCTGCTACGGCGAATCGAGCGTCTTCCACCTTGCCCTCGAGACGCCGCTACCGAGTGGCACGCCGGATGGCGATCTCCGCATGCCGGAAGGGATCGCCGCCGAGACGCTGAAGCGCGGTATGCCGGGCAATCTCGCCGAGGCGGTGCAGTGCGGCATGGCCAATGAAGGGGTTGATGTCTTTCACGGTGGCGGCATGCTCTCCATCGCGCACACTGAAGCGGACATTGATCGCACGATCGAGGCATTTGACACGACGATTCGCCGGATGATCGCCGAGGACATGTTCACGTAGCGATAGCGTAGGCTGCAGCCTACGCTATCGGGTGCAAGAAACCGCCTCGCATGCGAGGCGGTTTCCCTTTTGTCATGTCAGGAAGTCGCTAGTACATCTTGGCTGAAATAGGTTTGCATCTAAGCGACCAACGCCTTGCCCTGATACGTCCACTTGAAGGGCTTGGCCATCGTCCGATTATAGTACGCGATGAAGGCGAGCACCTGCTGGGTG
>JAABUZ0100001683.1_pt1 | contig 40671 bp, 36 predicted proteins | sample 5562091 | NCBI WGS metagenome assembly JAABUZ01 (sample SAMN12813069, study PRJNA571459) | rock metagenome | isolation source: Antarctica rocks | place: Antarctica: Victoria Land, Linnaeus Terrace sud | collected 2015-12-21
GTGAGTGTTGCGAAAAGCACCCGCGGGCACCCCCCAACGTCCCGGACCAGCCCAATCCAGTCAGAAACAACCGCGTCCAACAAACGTACCCGTCCACAGACGAGAGCTATTTCAACAAGCTCCTAAGAAGCTTCTATGAGGTTCGCCATCCAGAGGTGAACTCATACCACCACTTGGAGTACGGCAAGGAATGGAAGGGAAGTGACTCTCAGGAAGAGAATCTGCATGTTGATCTGTGGCGGTCTGGATTTCCCAAAGGGTTTGTGGTCAACGCGGTCCTCCTCCGAAAGGCAAGCAAAGTAGAAGGCGTTGATCTGTTGCCTGAAAAGTCCAAGGATTATGAGCAGCTGGCTTTATCAGTCGATTGGCTGAAGCGTTACCTAGACACACATCCCAATCAGCACGCCCGTATGTTCTATGTACATGGCCTCTCGTTTACCACCAAGTCGATGCGTATCTTCGCTGCGGATATGAAAGCAGCAGGGCGGAATGAGCTCGTGACCAAGGTTAAAGCTGTTCAGGATAAGGTGGCCCTAATCGAAACCGCACCGTTGGAATCGTCGCTGGAGTACGGGCAGGGTAATTATTGGCTTGTGCTCCCCGACAAGACAGTGATCCTGTGGCGTTGGCAAACCACATCTGGCGTACTGCTTTGGAAGTCTTCTGACTTTCCTGTGAAGGAATGCACCGAGTACGGCACAGTGACGGGCGGATGTTCTGGTGCCGTCATCTCACCAGCTGGTCAGCTCCAATAGAAGCGCCTCAGAAGGCGATCCGCTCCACCTCATCAAGCGCGACCTCATCGCTGCGGCGATCATAGAGCCCAGTAGTGCGAGCTGATTTGTGCCCGGCCATGTGTTGCGCGATCTCCAGCTTGCCTCCGTTCTGCAGGTACGTAGTGATGCCGGTCGCGCGGAAGTTATGGGCGCTGATCTTGGTGCGTAGCCCGGCGGCTTTGGCCCGTCTTTGAATCATCATGTGGACATGGCCTGGGGCAGGGGAGTGCGGCCGGTGAGCCGGCCATGGCGCAGGGTAGGAAAGAGCGGCGCCTCGGGCTCAGAGCCAAGTCCAGAGACGGAGATCCATTCCTCCAGATACTGGTCTAGATTGTGGTGACAGGGTAGGACCAGCCGCGGCGCTTCTTGGACGTAGAAGTCCTGGACTTCCATGTCGACCGCCGCTCCGACGCGGGCGAAGGTGTAACCCATGAGGGCGATCAAGGCGCGATTGCGAGTCCGAGCAGGGAACTTGGAAGTAAAGGTGACCTTGTGGACCTTGCTGTTGATCTCGATTGGGGGAGTTGGACAAGCCAACCTGGCAGCAACAACGTACATGGAGGCAAGACCAATGAAGAACTCAATCAAATACCTGTGTCGATTCAAGAACCGCTGCTAACGCTTCAGCTCACAAACCAGTGCAGAGGCACCACGCCAAGCATAGTGAAGTGAAGGCAGCTACAACCTTGAGGAAGATCGTCATAAAGAACAGCGTGCGGTGTGGAGCGGCGTTGCTGCGGGCCAGGCTTGGGAAGCTCTCCCAATCGAGAGATTACGGCGAGTAAGCTGCCAGATCATCCTCAAGAGTCAACGCGGGAGGTTCGAATCCTCCTACCCGCACCCATTTAGGTCGCTCGATTGAGCGGAGCAGACAGTGCCGCAGATGCAGCTTTCTTGCCAAGGAGGCTGCGACAAGCCTCAGTCTTCCTACCGCTGATAACGCTTTTGCAGTTTGGGCGTTAACCGGGCGATGTCCTGTGACCGGTGACATTGACCGTACTGACGGTCCAGTCCACACCAGCAGCACTGAGTCGGCCGTATTTGCTTAACATGCTGAAGGGGAGTCGTTGCTCGTGCCTTCTCTCCTGGCCAGTAGCCGATCCAGTATCCTTCACGGCTTTTGGGCCGAAGGGAAGCATGACTAGTATGCTTAGCGTCGATATGGAACCCTCCAGCTACATGGAAGTACCCCTGAACTGCAGACGGAATATGCGTCACCACATCGACAGGGTTGTAAACGCGGAGGCTTTGCGTGACCTCTTGATTAATCGTTTGGGCTTCCAGAAGTAGGTTCTCGGGCTGGCGAACGTCCAACTCCGGACGTCTTGAGCGAGCCCTTGATTGACAATGTCGAGAGCGCATAAGCTGGCCACAGCCGCGCCGAGGCTGTGGCCAGTCACGATGATTCGATCCATCCCGTTTAGAAGATGGATTTGATCCATGAGGCTTTTACGGGCGAGACCATACACCTTGTAGAACCCTGCGTGAACTCTCGGAACCTTTCCTCCCACTTCGGTGAAGTGGACGGGAGGAAACAGAAAATCATCGATCCATTCCTGATACTTCCGAGTTCCTCGGAATGCAACAAAACCTGTTTTCGTGACGGTATCTCTATCATGGCTCCAAACAGTGATCCGCCTGCGAATGTAGCCGCAATCAAAATGCGGGTTTGTGCGTCAGCTGTGGCCTCCAGTGTTTTCATCTTGCCCGTGTCAGCATGTATGTCGGCAAGATGATCGATGCCGGGAACCTCGACACCCTGACCGTCGTACCGCGCATATACTGCGTCCACAATTGGGATTGCGACAGCCTTCGCGTATCGTAGATCATCTAGTGAAATGTCATTGTTCACTCCGTGCAATCTTTTTGGCCGGAATCTTGGTGGGAGAATTATGCGCTCGCCGGGGATCAAAACTTAGAATCACGGCTTAAATAAGCCGTAGTTTCGGTGCCGGCAAACCCATGACGAACTTTCTTCGATAGGCGGAAGCACAAGTATTCTCAGGTGATGATCCGCACCGTCGTTGTCCAAAGATACAGGTCACTCCGCGATCTGGTTCTGCCTCTGGGACAGTTGAGCTTGATCACAGGCGCGAATGGAAGCGGCAAGTCGAACATATACCGCTCGTTACGCCTTACTGCTGATGTGGCTCAGAACTCGGCCGTCGCTTCCCTCGCCCGAGAGGGCCGCTTGCCGTCTACCTTTTGGGTTGCTCCAGAGACTATCGCGCGCAGCGTTCGCCAGGGGATTCACGCTCCCGAACCGCTTGCAAAACGAAGCTCGGCAAGCCTGAAGTTCGGCTTCAGCGGCGACGAATACGGCTACAGCATCGATCTCGGGTATCCGCAACCACTCAAACCACCTCTCGCATCGATGTTCAAGCTCGATCCGCAACGAGTTCTGATCGTTAGCTAACGCACTCGAACAACCGCCACAATCATTGGGAAGCCTTTGCTTTTGTCTTTGTTCTTCCCCATAATTCCACCGCTCGGGGTCACCGACTGCTGGATATATGAAACCTACAAGCAAAAGCTAAAGGCAAAAACTACAGGCTTCCTTAGTGCAGCAAAAAGGCCAATAACATACTTGACGCATCGGTATGTTGAGGCGGATCATGGAGCATGGTGGATTTGCGAAAGATGGAAGAGCGAGCTGCCCGTTGGGCTAATATTTTGTCGGCCTTGCCTGCCTTCTATTGCGCCTATGTGGCTTGGGAGACTAGGCACGCGGGTGGTGATCGAATGAGGAGCTATCCGGCTTTTACGTTTTGCGTCGTAGCCTTCTCTTTGCTCATTGGAGTCGGAGCAATTCTCAACTTCCTAAGAAGGCCAAAGTCGCTTCCTTTGGTACCAAGCACCGTAGTGAATCCGTGGGAAGGTCACGAAAGTGAAGCCGCGTGGCGGGAGGCAATTGCGCTTCAGAGCCATTTCGTTGACCTCGGTCGTAGCCTAGATGGTCTGTTCAATCCGCTACAGATTGACGCGTTTCGACTTGCCGAACGCCTCCAAGTCTTCTTGAAAGAACTCGGCCCACTTCCGCCGGGTGCACCCCCCAAGGTAGGAGCAGACGAGCCGATCTTATCTATCATGCAAGAGACACATAAGGCTACAGGGCCGTGGCTAAACAAATTGGCGCATCGTTTTGTGTTGGATTTCAAGGGCGACGTTATGCGGTTAGGGTATCGCTTTGGGGAGATAGGCGTTCGATCCAGCGAGGTGGACGCGGTACTTCAGGAAGAGTATAAGCACCACCACGTCGAGCAACTTCCCACTGCGATACGCAAGATGGCCGTTGACCCGACACTCTACGCAATAGAGAAAGAATGAGCAAAAATGAAACCCGAATACCACGAAGGCCCTGGAGCCTTAGCAAAATTCAACGAGCTAGCAACGAAGCTCTTCCGCGCTCCCAAGCCCGTAGCGAAAGAGACTCCGAAATCAGTGCCCAAACCGAAGAAAGCCAGCAAGGGTTAGCGTTTGTGCTGACCACGCCCTTGCCGATCCTTAGTGTGAGGTGGCAGCGCCGATGCCGGTCAGTTCGTTGTAGGTCAACCTTCGACCAGCAACGTTGCCCATCATCTTCTCGAAGCGGTTCTGGTCGTTCATGCCCTTGCGGTAGTTGTAGCGAAACGTCTGCTCGTCCAAGTAGCGAAACAGGTGGAAGGGCTCAACCGGAACGTATGTTCCGTGCATGTTGCGCTTGAGTAAGCTCCAGAAGTTTTCGAGGCCATTGGTATGAATCCGACCGTTCACGTACTCGACAGCATGGTCTACGACCTGATGGGCGTACTGCCCCGCAAGGCCCTCGTAGGAGAGAAGGAAGTCAGTGTAGAGCGCCGATCCCGCCTCAACATGTTTCTTGACCTCTGCCTGAAGCGCGTGTTTCTTGCGGTTCGGCACAACCGTGGTAACGACCTTGCCACCCCGCTGGAGGATGCCCATTACGGCAACCTTGTCCTTCGTTCCGGTACCAGTGATGCGGCGCTGTTTCTTAGCAAGGTGCATATTCCGAGCCTTGCCGCCGATGAAAGTCTCGTCCGCCTCGACCTCGCCGGTGAGCTTGACGGTGGAATCCTCATGCATGACTTGACGGATGCGATGCAGCATGAACCAAGCCGATTTTTGCGTGACGCCGATGCTCCTGTGCATCTCGTAACTAGAGACGCCGTTCTTGCAAGCTCCGATCATCCAAATAGCCATCATCCACTTATCAAGGCCAAGGGGAGAGTCCTCAAAGATGGTTCCGACTTTGAGGCTGAATTGCTTCTTGCATTCGTAGCACATCCAGATACGGCGCGTCTTGATAAAGGAGTGCTTCTCCGATCCACAACGGGGGCAAGCTACCTTGCCATCTGGAAAGCGAAGATTGAGCGCGTACTGGAAAGCACGGTCAGGATCGCTGAAGTAAATGACTGCTTCTTGCAGTGTGTGAGGGGCTTCCACAACTCAATATTAGGCCGAATCGACCAATGTGTCAAGTATGTTATTGCCCAAAAAGCGTCACCGTTTCACCGTGTAAAACGAAAGACGCCAATGATCTAGCGTTACCGTTTCACCGTAGCGAGAATAGGAAACTCAGGATTTAGCTGGATAGCGGTAGGCGAGGGATGCACGATCAGGGCTGAGGTCCCAGTTTGAGCGTCGGGTAAACAAGCTTGATCTTTTTGAGAGCAAGCAGCACCTTGGCTCGGAACTGCCGGAGCTCGCGTACTCGGCTCCCATTTGCCCGTGTGACCTTTCCATGGTACAGCTGAAAGTTAACCTCTCTCTTTCATACGCACAAAGTCTGCCCTGCTGCACCTGTCAAGCCCGCAAACCAGCTTCCGCCCGCGATCCGCCTCTGCCTACGACACTTACGCCTCGAAAGACATGGCGCAACTTCACCCACCCAAGCCGTAAACTGGAATAGATCCCTCCCCATGTTTCATCCAGCAAAGGAGCCATAAGGAGCTAAACCGAACCGCTACAATACTTTACTTATAAGTATTTCGATCAATACTTTGCGTTGTACCCTCAACTTAAGTCACTATATTCGAATACTTTACGGAAAGGTACGGGGGGAGGGTACCCCCTTAGCTCCTACACCCCGATGAGCTGCCGCCCATACCGCTTCTCAACGTACTCGTCCAAAATGACTTGGAACTCCTCGACGATCCGGTCGCCCTTCAGCGTGGTAAACAGCTTGCCGTCCACATACACCGGAGCCTTCGGCTCCTCAAACGTCCCAGGCAGCGAGATCCCGATGTTCGCATGCTTCGACTCACCCGGCCCGTTCACGATGCAGCCCATCACCGCCAGCTTCAGCTCCTCGACACCCGCATACTGCTTCTTCCACTCCGGCATCTGCTCCACCAGATAGCTCTGGATGCGCTCCGCCAGCTCCTGGAAGTAGGTCGAGGTCGTCCGCCCACACCCCGGGCAGCTCGTCACCTGCGGCATAAAGCTCCGGATGCCGAGTGACTGCAGAATCTGCTGCCCGCACCGAACCTCCTCCGACCGGTCCCCGCCCGGCGTCGGCGTCAGGCTAACCCGGATCGTATCCCCGATCCCGCCCAGCAGCAGCGGACTCAGGCCGGCCGTCGACGCCACCACCCCCTTCATCCCCATCCCCGCCTCCGTCAGCCCCAGATGCAGCGCATAGTCGCACCGCCGCGCCAGCTCGGTATACACATCGATCAGATCCCGTACCCCGGACACCTTCGCACTCAGAATGATCTGATCCCGTCGCAAACCGTACCGCTCCGCCGCCGCCGCATTGTCTAGAGCCGACACCACCATCGCCTCCATCATCACGTCCCGCGCCTCAAGGGGTGCCACCGCCCGTGAATTTTCATCCATCATCTTCGTTAAAAGAGCTTGGTCGAGCGATCCCCAGTTCACCCCAATCCGCACCGGCTTCCCGTTATCGACGGCACACTCCACCATCGTCCGGAAGTTGTCATCATCCTTCCGCCCGATCGACACGTTACCTGGATTAATGCGGTACTTCGCTAAGGCCCGCGCACACTCTGGATACTTCCGCAGCAGCAGGTGCCCGTTGTAGTGGAAGTCCCCGATGATCGGCGTCGTCCACCCCTTCGCCGCGATCCCGTCCACGATATACGGCACCGCCTTCGCCGCCTCATCGTTGTTCACCGTGATCCGCACCATCTCGGATCCGGCTCGCGCCAGCGCTGCCACCTGCTGCACCGTACTCTCGACATCCGCCGTGTCCGTGTTGGTCATGGACTGCACCACCACCGGCGCGTTCGATCCCACCAGGACCCCACCCACATCCACCGTCACCGCACGTCGACGCTCAATCCTAGGCATAATAATCCTTACCTAGTTTACCAGTTACACTCAAGACGCGGCCCGGTAGCTCAGTTGCATAGAGCAGCGCACTCCTAACGCGAAGGTCGCAGGTTGGACTCCTGCCCGGGCCACCACGACTCTCCTCAGCCAATGAGAAACGGCCAGCAGTAACGCTGGCCGGTGCATTTGTTCTGGTTCCATTCAGGCGTTCATACTGACAGACTCCTGCTGCTTCAACGCATTCTCTTCAGCTTTTGCTCGGGAAGCCTTGTTGCGCTGAGACCGCAGCTTCATGAAGGCTTTTGCTTCGACATAAAGGCGAGGAACGTCGCGGTTGACGATTGCCTTCCAGACCACCCGCGCTGCAGCCTTGGGGCGGAAATAGTACTCGTCATAGAACTTGTGCACCATCTCCATGACGTACTCGACGGGCAGGCCGGGATACTCGATGTGAGCCATCTGGTGGCCTCCACCATCCTCCATCGCCTCATTCGTGATAAAGCCATTCTTATGCGCAAAGTCGTAAAACTCTGTTCCCGGATAGGCGTGTGCGATCGAGACCTGAATCGTCTCGCAATCGAGCGTCTTCGCGAAGTCGATGGTGTTACGAATGGACTGCTTTGTTTCGCCGGGCAAGCCCAGGATGAAGTCGGCGTGGATGATCAGACCGAGGTCGTGGCAATCCCTGACGAAGTCGCGAGCACGCTCAATCGTTGCCCCTTTCTTAATATTCTTGAGGATCTGCGGATCGCCGGACTCAAAACCCACAATCAGCAGACGGCATCCAGCATCCTTCATCGCCTTAAGTGTGTCCCGATCGGTAGTAACCCTCGAGGTGCAGGACCAAGTGAGACCGATTGGCTTCAACTTCTCGCAGAGCTCGATTGTGCGGGCCTTCTGGATATTGAAAGTGTCGTCATCGAAGAAGAACTCTTTCACGTGCGGAAACAACTTCTTGGCGTGCGCCATCTCGGCTGCTACATCGTCCGTGGATCGCTTACGCCAGGCATGGCCGGAAAGAGTTTGAGGCCACAGGCAAAAGGTGCACTGAGCTGGGCATCCCCGGGTTGAATACAACGAGACATAAGGATGAAGGAGAAAGGGAACGTTATACCGAGTCACGTCCATGTCTCGGGCATAGATATCTGTGACCCAAGGCATTGCGTCCAAGTCTTCCACCTGCGGACGATCCGGATTGTGTTGAATCACGCCGCTTGCATCCTTGTAGCTGATGCCAAGGATTTCGTTGAGAGGCTTGCCGTTCGCGAACTCCACGACAGAGAAGTCGAACTCGCGGCGGCACACGAAATCTATGACCTCGCACTCGGAGAGCGCGCGATCTGGATCCGTTGTGACTGGTGGCCCGACGAACGCAATTCTAATCGTTGGATTGACAGCCTTCACGGCCCGAGCGAGCGCATGATCACCAGACCATCCCACGGTGGATGTAAATAACACCAAGAATTCGAAGCTCTTTGAGATCTCAATGGTCTCCTGCGCCGAGACGTGATGCGGGGGAGCATCGAGGAGGCGCGAGCCTTCGAGCATACCGGCGGGATAAGCGAGCCAGACAGGGTACCAATAAGACTCAATCTCGCGTGTTGCGGGCCAACGTGAGCTGGCGCCGCCGTCAAAGTTCTCGAAGGAGGGCGGATTCAAAAACAATGTTTTCAAGGGTGCCATGTTGAGTAAGTTTACCATTTTGCTACGGTTTGAGGTTCGTCTCACATGGATCCTGTGGCATCCCGAGCACGGCCAGCTTCCAAGTCATTAGGCTGCTGGGCAGGTCAATGGCTACTAAGGTCGAAGAACCGAACCGGCCGGTCCTTCTGTTTGCGCTGCCCGCTTGAGCCACGACTCGAGCTCACCAGTCTGCCGAAGTAAGTTGACCTGTGCCTGACGCATCTGGAAACGTGCGTCCAGGACAGACAAGTACTTTTCACGCTCAGCGATGCGCGAGGTTTGTTCGTCCTTCGGTGTCATCTGTGGCCCATTTGGATTTCCCGCACTGAGTTGCACAAGCAAAACGTCCAACTGTTGTTGCGCGAGTTGCTGATCCAGGCTGGCTACTTCGGTGCGAGCAGCGAGTTCAAGCATGGATCGTTCGACTCGAAGTCTGCCCTCGGTGAACTGATCCCGCAGCTGCTCAGCATCACGCTCCGCATGCACTGCATCTGCTGCGGACTCGCGTGCTTTGGCCTTGTGACCTACATCGAAGAACGGAACCGTAATCTGAATTCCGATCTCGGCGTTGTTCTGTTGGAACCGCTGGTAGTAAAGGTCGTAGTTGTTGTAGCGTGCAAAACGGCTGTATTGAGCTCCGAAGGCAACCTGTGGACGATAAAGGTAGCGAGCGTCTCCGAAAGCAATCTCCTGTTTCGAGCGGGCATTAGCGAACGCCGCCTTGATCGCCGGCGACACGGACCCATCATGGGTGTAGGTTTTCGGAGCAGGTAAGGATATCTCTGGAATGCTATCTGCCAGGGTCTGAAGCCCCTCCGCCGGGAGACCGGTGAGGTGCGACAACCGGAGCTGGTCGATCGACTCCTCGTCCTCAGCATGAAGTAGGTTGAGGTGAACCTGAGCGGTTGACAGGCGGGAGGAGGTCAGATCGATCGGGGTATCCTGGCCCGCAGACAGCCGCTCCTCGATAATTACGATCAGCTTTTTGCCAAACTGGGTCTGCTGCTGGAGTGCATCGACCCGTCCCCGGTCGCGGTCGAGAGCGATGTAGGTAAGGGCAGTATCCTCAGCAACGGCCTGACGAGCTTCCAAAAGCGCGGAGTTGGCCGCTGCTAGAGCTGAACGTGCGGCACGAATGTAATCGCGCTGGGAGAAGTTAAAGACCAAAGATTGTGCACTGAAGTTGAAGATAGAGGGCTGTCCTATAGGAAATCCGTAGGAGTAGCCGAGACCGGAACCACCAACGACCGTGGGGATGTAAACATCGCGAGCTTCGGACAGCGCGGCCTGGGCTTTCTGCACATCTGCTTCGGCGAGATGGACACGCGGGTTGGATCTCAGGGCAAGGTCGACGGCCGTTGTGAGGGAGATCTGCGCGTGCGCAGGAGCACATCCAGCGATCGCGAGTGTGAGGATAAGCAGAGTTGAAAGGACAGAGCTAGTCATGCGGTGTGAGTGCACCTTCTCCATGGTACCGTCTCCCTCTGTTCACTCGACCCAAGCTGCGTGGCTTGGATAAGGGTGACGCACGATACTGGACGTACGATTTCAATCAGCTTACTGGCGCCCGGATTGCGACGGATGCGGTTGAGCTTTACGTGCGGCGGGGAAGTTGGGCGCCATCCGGGCGGCAAGCTCAAGTTCCTTGCGAGCGGAGGCGGTATCTCCGGCTTGCGTGAGAAGCTCGCCAAGTTGTAGGTGTACCTTGAAGACAGGAGCGGCGTCGGAGGTGTTTGGAGAGGCGATATACGCGCTCAACAGCTGACGAGCAAGCTCTAGACTTCGATGTGCTTCCGTCAGTACGCTTGCGGCGTCCACGAGGATAGCGTCTCGCCCTGGGTCGAGCTTGGCTGCAGACTGAACGGCAGCCTCCGCCAGGTCGAACTGGTGGCGACGCGCATAGAATCCACCCAGATCGATCCAGGCTCCGGGTAGGTTTCCGACAGAGGCCTGTCGGTACTCCGTCTCCGCTTTAGAGAAGTCCTTCCCCTTTTCCGCGATCAAGCCCAAGATGCGGTGACTTTGAGCGGTAGATGCAGGCGTGTTGACAGACCGAAGTCTCCCTGCGAGCTGGCGAGCCTTGTCAAGACCACCGCCGACGATGGCAGGCGCTTCCACGTAGAACTCGCCGAGGTCGCTCATCGCAACGAGATTAGAAGGATCAAGCCGCACAGCAAGCTCGAAAGCATCACGGACCTTGCGCGCAGTGGAAAAGGCTACCAAGGGATTAGCCGAACTGGCCTTCATCCCATAAGCTCGGCCCAGCCAAAGCTGAACTTCACTTGTGTTGGAGCTTCCCATCGCGGCTGCTTCACACTCCATCACGGCTCCGTTGACCAACTCCTGAGCATAAAACACGCGGCAGAGAGTGAGATGAGCTTGGGAATCAGCGGGATGATCGGAAAGCCACGGTCTAAGAAGAGACGCAGCTCTCTCCACCTGCCCTTGCTGCAGAGCCTGGTTCGCCGTCGAGACGTCGGCGTGAAGATGGGGACCCACGAGCAAAAGCAGAAGGGATCCAGCCAGAAGAGGTTTGCAGAAAGGCATATCTACTCGACCGGATGGACCTGCATTCCGTTTGTCAGATCCCGGTTGCTTGCTGCACTAAGGGCCACGGTGTCCTTGTCCGTTAGACCACCGGAGATCTCCACACGGGTGAGATTAACAACGCCAACCTGGACCGGTATGCGTGCGAGCTTGTGGCCTGATAACTTGTAAACAAAGTTGCTGTTACTCTCCGTGTGGAGCGCCTCACGAGGGACGCTGAGAGCATTGAAACGTTGTGACGTTGTCACCGTCACGGTGACATTCGTATTCGGAAGAAGATCCCCGTGAGCATCGTCCACCGTGATGATGCACTCACCCACGTTTCGCGTGCCGTAGGTAATAACCGTCGTTGGGGCGACCTCGATATGTCCATGCCAGGACTGGGTGGGCTTTGCATCCCAAACTATCTTCACCGCCAGACCGGGAGCGAGTTTGCCAATCTCAGGCTCGTCAAAGTAAGCCCTTACGCGGATCCGATCCAAATCAGCAAGGTCTAAAAGGTCCTCGCCCGCAGGGACAAAGTCATAGGAACTTACCGGTATGGCGTACACAGTCCCAGCGAACGGAGCTCGGACGTTGTATTTGGCCAAGTCCAGCCTGGCGGCGGCAAGCGACTGCTCCGTCTCGGCGATCTGGGCTCGGCTCTTACTCCGATCGTTCTCACTGTAACGCTGCCCCTGCCGGAGCTGCGCGCCCTGCAGAGCGCTGTTTGCACTTTGCAGACGCTGTTCGGCGGCAGAGACCTCTGCGGCTGACGCGGCACCTTTGTCGTGAAGCAATCTGAGCGCCTCGAGATCCCTGGTTGCCTGCTGCTGCTGAAGATGGGCGCGGGTGTATTCAGCGGAGAATGAATTGCGTTCGTCCTGTGTCCCACCCTGTCCAAGATCGCTTGCGTTCGCTTGCGCCGTTCGCAGTGCAGCCGTCGCACTGGCGATGCGCGAAAGCACATCCGCGTCATCAAGCTTCAGAAGCGGATCACCGGCTCGCACCTTCTGACCAATCTCAACGTAAACCCGCTGAACCACACCGGGTGCCGGAGCGTGGGCCTGAAACTGCTCCACCGGCTCTACTTTGCCATTGGTGGAGACCGAACTGATCAGATTTTCACGGGTTACCGGTGACACACGGACATCAATGGTCTCTCGCGTGAGAGATCGCACCGTAAGTACACCCACGAGCCCGATTAGGATGACACTCGCTGTTGCCAAGACGGGAGTTCGACGTTTTGTTTCAGGCGTGGTCATGTGAGTCGTGTCGCAGTATATAAGACGGATCAGCACTGGTTACGATGCAGAAGTTCAGAGCTGATTCACTTAACTCGCCGGTCTGAGGTCCACGATAGAGAGTTCCAACCCGCTGAACCAAGGGCTTGAACTTAGCTTTAGATGGTAAGCAACGTCGACCGCCACCCCTTGATCGAGCCTGAGTTCTCGACAGCGCGTCGGCCAGTGTATATTTCGGCTCCAACCGACCGCCTGCATTGGTACCCCGTCGGCCGAGTTCTCGAGCGTGAGGCAGACGTGACGGTCCTTGATGAGACGAACCGGCGCGGCAAGCACTAGAGACCGGGTGGTAAAGATCGGCTCGGGATTAGCGTTCCCGAAGGGGGCACAGCGATCTATCCACCGGCAGAACTCTCGCGTCAGCCGTTCGCGAGGCACCTCCGCATCGCAGACGAGAGAAGGAACTGAGGCGTTCGTGGACAAGAGGAGTGTGCCGTGGATCCGCAGACGATCGCGGAGCACGGGGATGTTTGACGCAGTCAGGGAGAAGCCCACAGCGTGTGCGTGGCCGCCATATCGTGTGAAAAGCGCTCCCTCGCGTAGTTTATCGCAGGACAAATCGTGGATGGATGTCAATGCGTCCAGGAGGTGGAATCCTTGTACGGAGCGGCCTGACCCGTGAGCCTGGACGCCGTCGTGGGTGAGCACGAGAACAGGCCGGTCGGTACGGTCAACGATACGAGCGGCGAGAATGCCGACCACGCCACGATGCCAGTTCCGATCATCAAGAACGATCGGCTCCAGGGGATAGCGACCATGCTCGGCGAGAACAGACGCAAGATGCTCCTCAATGTCCACGAGCGCATCCCGCTCCGCTGCGCGGCGCTCTTCATTGAGGCGGTTCAGCTTCGCAGCAAGCTCGATGGCGTGTTCAGTGGAACGCGTTAAGAACAGCTCGATAACGTCATCGGCAACGTCCATTCGGCCCGCGGCGTTGATACGCGGTGCTATACGGAAGCCTACCTCGGTCGCGGTGGGAGCCCGATCGAGGGGGAGGTCTGCAACACGGAAGAGCTCTCGAAGACCTGGCTGGACTGGGTGCGCGAGTTCGCGAAGCCCGAGGGATGCGAGAACTCGGTTTTCACCGATGAGGGGAACCGAGTCAGCAATGGTGGCGATGGCGACCAGTTTCAGGAACGAGGGAATGAGGTTCCGGCTGAGACGAAGAAGTTGTGCATCAGCTTCGGGGCTTGCGGAAGCGTGCGCCAGGAGCAGAGCGTGCGCCAACTTAAAGGCCACAGCCGCGCCGCAGAGAGAAGGAAACGGGTACGTGCAGGCGCTTTGGGCCGGGTTGAGAACCGCGACCGCCTCTGGAACTTCGGCAGAGTCGTCCGGCAGGTGATGATCAGTAATGATGAGGTCAAGGCCTAACCGCCTTGCCTCCGCCGCCGCTGCGAACGCTCGGATCCCAGTATCCACAGAGATAACCAGCCGGATACCCTGTTTAGCAGCTTCGACAAGACGTTCTGACAGCAGACCGTAGCCGTCGCGTATCCGATGCGGAACGTGCCAACTCACCTTTGCCGGGCGGCTGGCAGGTGCAATCCGCTCGATCGTGTTCTTCAGAAGAACAGTCGCAATGGTGCCGTCCACGTCATAGTCGCCGTAGATAAGGATCGGCTGATTTTCCTCTACAGCCAACTGAATTCGCTCGACTGCACGTTTCATGCCTAACATCAAAGAGGGGGGGTGGAGATGGGCCAGGTCAGGGCATAAAAACAGTTCCGCTTGCACCTCCGTGGAGATGCCGCGAGAGACAAGGACGTGTGCGATGGGCACGGGACAACCCAGATACACCGATAGCTTCTGAACGGCGTCTGGATCTACGTCTGCAACGTGCCAACTACGCGGGAACTGAGAGTTCGAATCGAAAGACACCTATACCGCTTCCTGCGGGGTTGACCCTAAGAAGGCTTTTTCAGGCCACAAGTTCGTAACAAAATCTTGCAGCAGCAGCGAATCTGCTCTATCAGCGCGCCTGACTGCTGGAAACCGAGCCGGGGTGGGTTTCCTGACTGTTACTCGCCTTCATGGTCATCGACCACAATACGCCCCATCTCCGTGACGGCTTCCATCAGGCTCTGAAAGGTGTCGTACCATTCAGTAGCCGTTTCAAACAGGAACATGACCCCCTGGTGAGCGAAGCCGAGTTGAAGATATCCGATCTTTCCAACGTGCTTCACGAGGTACTCGGCATCCTCGACCTCCGGAGCCTCCGCTTCAGGGAAGTTCTGGTCGCGAATCTGTTCAAGAAGAATGGACACATCGGACTTGTCGAGGATGACCTCACTCATGGTCACAAAGGGTGCCCCAGCAGATTTGGCGTGTTCGACGAAATCCTTCCAGCTGTCTATGTTCTCCTCCTCGAAGATCACAGAGGGAACCTCTTCTCCGACATAAGCGGGAAGCCGCCTCATGCCGTGTCCAGCTATGAAAGCAATCATGTCGTCTTTGAGCGTCGTGAGATTATCCGGTTGCATTGCATCTATCTTCGCAGATTGGCCAGCACAGTGCGTTCCGCCTACTTCGAAAGAATTGCAACTGGCAGCTTCAATCCCTCTGAGGGCAGACCGACCCGACGGTCTAAGCAGCGCGGTTTCAACGTGGTAACATTCTGAAAACCCGATGATTTTCTCCAAAGATTATGTAGGATACCTGGCGAGGCAGACAGTGAAGCACCTCGTGGACGCCAATATGATTGAGACGGGTAAACCGGCTCTCATAAGCGAGCGCGTGGGAACCGCTATGGTCGATGAACTGTCCCTTGAGGACCGGATCAACGACGAGGTCCGGGTCATCCTTGAGGCGATTCAAGAGGATATGCGCAAGGGTGGGGTGAGCTATCCAGAGATGTTCAAGAAGATCAAAATGAAGCTGGTCAATCAGTACAAGGCGGTACTGTGAGGATCTCGCGCGACAAGTTGAACAAGCTGGCGCATACGGTTGCCGATACCTTGGCGGAGTTGGCCGAAGTCGATTTCAAGGAGGATCGGAATACGATCCGACAGGAAGCTCGTAAGGCGCTCGAGAAGCTTCTGACCGATGAGTTGAAGATCGACCAGGCTGCTCGGCAAAAAATCGCATCGCAGCGAAAGATCATTCTTGAAGGCTCCCAGGAGTGGGATATCCTTTACCGGAAGTACTACACAGACGAGGTCAAGAAGCTTGGGCTGTAGGCGCTACAGATAATGCAACAGAAGAGCCTGGGGCGATATAGGCACTTCGTGTACAGGAACTCAATCGCGCTGGTACAATTTGCGCATGTAGTGAGGGCATGCGAGTTGATCCCTCTTTTGCGTGGCGTTATGGTGTAACTGGTTAACACGTCGCCCTCTCAAGGCGAAGAGTTCGGGTTCGAGCCCCGATAACGCTACCAACTCACACTAAGTCTCGGGCATCATGTTCCTTGACCTAAGATCCTCCGCGACGTTGAATTGACATCATTCCAGTTTGGTGATTGGTCTACTTTGAACGGGCGCTTCCGACATCACGCAGGGCGCTCTTGTGCGCATTTAATTGCGCGTGCGCAACTCTCCTGATCAAATTCTCCTATGGAGAGTTCCCTCGACATCGTGATTTCTGCGTAGGCAAGGCTTTCATCGAAGACAGGATGTGGGGCATCCTACACTGTGCCGCGTAAACGGTGTCGAAGTCACGGGGCGGTTACCTACTCCAGGGGCGCATACGACGATGCGGAAACAATCGACGCGGGTGGGGTCGATTCAGGGTCGAGAAATAAGGTATGACCCGGCTAACCCTGCAAAGCATCGTGTCGGGGACAATGCAGATAACAGCATGTCTCGTTATTGAACCGCAGCAGCCCCGCTATTCCGGGTTTCCCCGATGTTCGGGGCGAAGTAGTACGGTATTAAAAGAGTCTGGCTCCATCCAAGCTTCGATCCTTCGTCTTCCCAAGACCATCGTCACTGGCCGGCCGAAAGGTGCGGAGTTCCGCAAGATGACAGCTACGCTCCCGTCAGGATTAACGAAGGCCAGCGCGTCCGTGAGAATACCCCGAACATCCACACGGTGTGCTCCAGGCTGCACAAAGTGACTCACATGCTTCAAAAGGTAGTATTCGTGATTGAATTTATAAGTTCTGGTGGAGAGGTCAACAGATACGAGTGAGTTCTGCCGCCAACCCCAATGGCTCTTGCCGTCGAGCGGGAGAGAAAGATTCCAGTACATATAAGCGCTGGCGCCGTTTCGCAAGTAAAACTTCATCAAGTCCCAGCAGTGAATGCAGTGCTTCCAGTCGTTTTGCCCATCGCCACACTCCTGTTCAGATTGGTACACGCTAAGATTGGGGTAGTTCTCGTGAATCTCAGGCAGAGCATCTTTACCAGCCCACTGAATCCCCACGCCCTTAATGTATCTGGACACCTGTTCGCTGCTTTTGAAGAAAGCATCGAGCAAACTCGCGTTGGCACGTTCGAGTGTTCCGAAGAAGATGTCCACGCCTCTTTCGGTCATGGCCGGACCAAGATGCTCGATGAAACGTGCGAGCCCTTGAGGCGTCCATGTACAACTGGGGAAAGGCTGCGCCGAATTGAATTCGTTCTGAGGCATTACCATGCGTACGTCAATAAACACTTTGCGGTAAGCATCGACAAATCGTCCAAAGTAGTTGGCGTAGGCCGCGAAATAACGATCCTCCTGGATAAACATGTCGCTTCCTTCTGACCCCACCTGCCCGGGCTGGATGCCGTTTGGGGGAAGATCGGGGCTAGGCGACGCCTCGGCATAAAAGTTGTTCCTTTTCATCCAGCTGGGTGGGCTCCAAGGCGAAGCCCAGACGCGCAGCGAAGGATTGTAACTCTGAGCTTTCTTAATGAATGGAACCAGGGTCTCTAAGTCGTTTGCGATCGTAAAATGAGCCAAATCGAAGTCACCGGGTGACTCGTCGTAGGAGTACCAGGAGCGCGAGAAATCATTGGCGGCTACGGGGGTTCGGCAGATGCTTAGGTTTCCACCATGTCCGGGAGTAAACAGCTCTTTGAAAATAGTGTCCTGAGCCGAGGAGCTGAGGACTTGGAGAGAGGTCCATCCCAACTCGTTGAAGCAACCCCCAAAGCCCTCCATAGTCTGGAATGTCCGATCTAGCAAAACCTCTAAGTTGGTTGGGTTCCAGCGCGATGCTGTGAAGTGGAGAGGTCGCATCTGCCAAGGAGAGTTCTGCGTTGTTGTTACCCAAACTGCTGAACCTTGCGGAGCTAGAGAATTATTGTCGCGGTGACCGAGGATGTGGGACAAGCCAACAAGACCCGCAACTCCAGTTGCTGAAGCAGCGCCAACGATAAAGGAACGTCTGCCAATGTTTGTTTCAGATTTCACAGTTTTCACCTGGCAGTGTTCGTGGTCGCGTAAGCCCAACCATTGATTACATTGTTCGATTGTTTGTACGACTTAGCATCCGATCCGCTCATATCTGAGCGGTAAATTAGGTGAAGAACGCAGCGCCAGATCCCAGTTCCAAAGCTTAGATGTGCGAAGACCAACTCTCAAATATGTCAAACCTGTGCTTGCGACTATCGCCTCGATTGACCAACATCGAAAATAAGCGTTTCAACTCCATCGTGAACGTATGACGCTTGTGGCTGCTCGCAGAACTCTGATTGCATGTGAGCCGAATTAGGGCCAGCCTTCGCCGGCTCATTGGCCATAAAACAACCAGTGAAGGGTTGATATGCCGTGGCTATGTAATAGCGAACCTTATAGTGGGCAAGAGTCTCTCGAAGTGACCTTTGGCGGCGAACGTACTCAAGGTACTCTCGATCCATCATCAAGCCTTCCGTCTGGATGACGGGATCTGGAAGAAGATAGCCAACCCGACCCGCGCGGTCGCCCATGGCGTATACGCCCGGGTGGGTGCGGGCAAACTTTTGAATATCCAAGGTCGCAGCGTATATGTCTGTTTGCTGCCGGGTCCAGCGGAGCAGACCGAGGCAAGTAAAAACGGTAAACAGAAGAAAGCACAACACGACCGAGGTCTGCAGCAAGCGCGACAATGGTCTCCAAAGACAGAAAATCAGGAAGCTGATGCAAACAGCGGATCGGATGGGGTACATGTACCACCCCCACAGTGTCCAATCGCTTACCCAGCTAAGAATGAAGTAGTACACAAAAGGAAAGGCAAGTACGGCCGGAAAGAGCACCTGGGCCATCGGGCTTAATTCCCGCTTGATCACTGGGAGGAGGACAAAGGCAAGAAGTAGTATCGACCCAAGCAATGCCGCAAGCGGATGAAAGAACACCCGCCATGGCTCTATAGAAGGCCCATGGTCGAGCCTTAGCTCTTTGGCCATGCCGGATACTGGGAGCCAAGTCCGGAAAACAACATGATTGAAAAGAAAGTACAGCAAGAGAGGCACAAGGCCAAGCATGGCGCCAACAACGAGCTTGATCCGGAGAAGTTTGCGGAGTTTGGGATGGAATAGGATGCCCGCTAGTACGAGGCCACCGAAGATCAGCGTATCAAGTCGGGAAAGGACCATTGCAGATAGCAATAAGCCGAGCAGCAACGTATGAGCAGAACTGCGCTCAAGCCAGGTAACGTTCAGCAGCAGATTAATCACGCCCAGAATTATCGGAACCGTAAGAGTTACTTCCATACCATAGAAGAAGAGTGTCACGGCGTACAGCGTGATCCATGCCGCCATTGAAAATATCAATAACGGACGTATCCCGGTGCCGCGAAGCAGCCTGCGCGCGAGTAGAAACGTAACAACGGCCGCAACAAAGTTGCTCATGGCAAGAAATGCCAAAACAAAATGCTGATTTTGAGTAACCCAACTGAATGCAATAAGAATGAGCAGCCACAAAGGTTGGTAACCATTCGTTGGCACTATGCCATTGAACGTCGATCCTCGACCCTGAGCAATGTTTTGCGCAACCTTAAGATAATAGAGGAAGTCGTCCTGAACAAAAATCAACCATGACGAGCCTGAAAAAATTGGTGCAGCAAGTATGACGCCTAAGCCAAGGAAGAACGTACCTGTGAGGACGTAAACAAGGCGCCTTTCCCATTCAGGACAGGAAGCGACAGGCAGCGTCGGGAAATAAAGTCCGGCATCAACCGCGGGTAGTGCCATGCTCTAAACTCTCCCCCGGATAGGGCGAAACGCTTGTCTACGGACAGTGTGAAGACACATTAGTATTCTCTAGGGATCGCAATTGCGTCGCAGACAGTGTGCATCTATCAAGCCACTGGTTGAACTTGTTCGTCCGTCACTGATGCTGATAGTACGGGTCACTCCGTAGATCGGGTGTACCTCGTTACCAAGGTAGTAGCACCATTGTAACCTCTAGTTCTCACAATACCACCCCTGCCAGAGAAGCGCGATTTAGACTATACCTTGCTCTTCTCTACGGCGACATTCCAAACACGTTGACCTTGTTAAACGAAACGCTCCCGGAAGCTAAATGCTCAGGAACAAAGTTCCATTAACCTATATCACATGGGTACTGTACGGCTGCGCAACGTTGCAGTTCGTTCGCTACTACGTAGTCGTCACTACGTTCTACCTCGATATGCCGCGATATCTCGAAGGGCGCGAACGACTGCCGTTTCAGGAGCGCGTGCTGCCCATTTTCTTGATGTGGCCGATTAATCATTCTGCGTTCCTGATGAGGCATCTTGCGCATCCGAAAGGAGGATTTGACGATCCTTCAGCCGCAACCTCGGAGACCCTAGCCTTCTACATCGTCTCCCTTGTTTCTTTTTCGATCGCTGCCTTCTTAGTTAATCGGCTCTATCGATTGCTGACGATCACGGGAACTTTGTCTGTCTTGGTCTTTCCCTCGTTTCTGGTTCTCTGCCTCTGGACCTACGTCGTGCACGTAGACGCCAACTTTTCCTACCCGTATGACTTCCCGTCGCTGGCCTTCTTCGCTGGCGGTCTACTAGCAATCTTTACTCGTCGCTATGTTCCCTTGCTTGTCATCATGTTTGTGGGAACGATGAACCGAGAGACGACCCTCTTTCTCATCATCATCTATGTGCTGGATGCAATTTCTATAACGCCTCCCAATGTGGAATTGCGACGGGGGTATATCTCCCTTCGAGAGCGCTTTGCCCTGCGGCAGATGCCATGGCTGCGAGCGACCTTTCTCCTCGCGATTTGGTTATCAGTAAAGCTGACGATTCACCATCACTTTGCGCACAATGACAACTCTGAAAACTACGTTCGATTACACGAAAACCTCGGCCGTATCAGGCTCCGGCTCTTCCCGACTCTTTTCAACATATGCGGCTATGTCCTTCCGATCGTTTTCGTCTTGCGCCGCCAACTTCGTCCGCTCCGCTTCGCAAGCTACCTCTACGTTCTCCCATTCTGGATTGCGGTTATGTTCTACACCGGCGTGATCCTTGAGACACGCGTGTATGGTGAACTCTGTTCGTTCACGGCTATCGCTGTGGTGCTTCTTCTGGAAAATCATGTTGCGTCCCACAAAGCTTCGGTTCACAGTCAGATCGCTCCGCAGATCGTCAAAGAGGTACTCGGAGGTGCTCAGGGCAACTGGCGCAAACTCTTGAAGTAAACTTCACATCAGACGTCCAGCGATCAACCCACACCGGTGTCAACACAATGCTGAGCAGGACAGCAGGGCCCGTAAACACAGGCTAGAGCAGGCTATCGAAGTGACTCTTTAGCTGGGAGGCGCACTTTGTCCACGTAAAGTCCGCGGCCCTGGCGCGACCCGCCTGTGAAAGCTCTGCTCGCAATCTCGTGTTCGTTAGCAGGAAGCCTACTGCGTCGATGTGCTCTGCCGGGCTGGATGGGTCGAGCAGTAAAGCAGCTTTACCAGCTATCTCTGGGATAGAGGAGGAGTTACTTGCAACCACAGGCGCACCACAAGCCATGGCTTCAATTACTGGAAGTCCAAAGCCTTCGTAACGCGACGGAAACCAGACGACTTGAGCCAGGGAATAGAGTGCGTGCAGCGCTTCGTCTGTCACAAAGCCCAGCAACTGAAAGCGGGGACCAAGAAATCTGGCTTGCTCAACATAGGCTGGATTGGAGTGATTTACAACGGCGATGACTAATTCCGGAAATGTCGCCAGCAGCGTCGTAGAGGCTTTGAGGATTAATTCCGCGTTCTTGCGAAAGTGCAAGCCTCCAGGCACGAGCACGAAGGGCTGTACAGCCAAGCCAGCCTGCTGCACATACTCCCTTCCCGCCAACGGTATGGGATCGAAGAAGTGTGGGGTGACGCCGTTGTGGACGCAATGTATCCTCGATGCGAGCTGCGGAAAGAAATGGGCCAGCCGATCGGCGGAAAACTGCGATACCGTATGAATCATATCGACGCGACGCTCGAGCTTTTTATAAAGCAACTGCCATTTGAGCCGCTGTTTCACGTAGCTCGTATTGCGTTCATGAGCGTTGGGCTCGAAGTAGCTGGCATCGTGTGCTGTAACGGCCAATCGGGCTTTCTTGACGGGAACATAGGATTCCCCTGTGCAGAAGACGACTTGAACATCGGGCCAGAAGCTTTCAGCCCTAGGACGATCTAAAAAGAACCACTTTGCCTGTTGGCGCGACGTATCGGGTAAAAAGTTGTGGTATCGGTACCCCGTCCACGGCTCTCTCACAAGGGGCAAAATCCGTTCGCTGTCTGCCTTATCGGCGAGAACGCGCAGTTCTAGGTCATTCCTTAGGGCGAGATGCTCGACGATCTGTCTGGCAGTGCGTCCTGCACCGGTTGAACCGTGGATATTTCTCAGATGCACATAGGCCAGTAGCCTCAATGACGTCCGTTCCAGGTGCTTCATCGGAGCAGTGTCATGAGAAACATCATGCATGAGCAGCTCCTTCCTGAAGAACGCAGCAGACGCATTCAGCGGAAGTGTGGCGGGAAACGGCTTGTGTGGAATATTTCATAGCGGATCTATTATCTCCTCAAGGACCTGCCCTTGCCTGCCTGACTTGCGTTAGAGTAGCCGTTCCTGGTGCGTCTAGATCAACGACGTGCAAGGGCACGGTGCAGACTCGTGGTCACCGGGCGGAAATCCTGTCCATGCGGCTTTGCTGGGCGTCCAGTCGGCTTATCGTTGCAGATTGCAGATTCGGAGCGTCTCTGTCGTGGCGCGTGTGATGCGGCTTATACTCGCAATGTGAGAAAGACTTTCTATATCGAGACATTTGGCTGTCAGATGAACGCACACGACTCCGAGAAGGTGGTCGGAACTCTGGAGCAACAGGGGTACGCGCAAGTTCAGGATGAGGTGGAAGCGGAACTCATCCTTTACAACACGTGCTCGATCCGTGATAAGGCAGAGCAGAAGGTTTTTCACCGCCTCAACGAGTACAAGCGGCTGCAGGGTGAGGGTAAGAAGTTCGCCATCCTAGGCTGTGTGGCCCAGCAGGAGGGCGAAAAGATCTTCGACAAGGCCCCCTATGTCTCCCTGGTCTCAGGATCGGCAAGTTACAGAAACTTGCCGGAGATGCTCGTCAGACTGGAAGCAGGCGAGCAGCGGATTACGGGCCTCGATGATCGGCAAACGGACGAGACCTTTGAGACAGAGTTCGTTGCAAGGACAAATCCACACCGTGGATACATCACGATTATTGAAGGGTGCGACAAGTTCTGCGCATACTGTGTCGTGCCCTACACGCGTGGAAAGGAGCGGAGCCGGACTTCGGCAAGCGTTGTGAATGAGGCCCGGCAGATGGCGGATACAGGGTTTACTGAAATCCAGCTGCTGGGCCAGAATGTTAACTCGTACGAGGATCCTTCAGGAAAGATGACCTTTGCCGAACTGCTGATCACCGTGGGCGAGATCAGCGGAATACGAAGGGTTCGCTTCACGACGAGCCATCCGCGCGATTTCACCAAGGATATTGTAGACGCGATCGATGCAGCGCCTACCCTGTGCGATCATGTGCACCTGCCTGTCCAGTCCGGTTCGAGTGCGATTCTAAAGGCGATGGCGCGGGAGTACACAAGAGACTGGTACCTGGAGCGAATCTCGTGGATTAAATCCGCAAAGCGAGACATCAGCATGACCTCGGACATCATCGTTGGATTCCCTGGGGAGACTGAAGCTGATCTCGAACAAACGGCGACTTTACTCGACGAGGTCGGGTATGACGCCATCTTTGCATTCAAATACTCGCCGCGGCCGAATACGCCAGCGCTAACGATGGTCGACTCTATTCCAGACGATGTGAAAGCATCCAGGCTGCAGGTCCTTTTGGACCGGCAGAGAGACATCCAGCGAACGAGGTATGGTCGACACGTCGGAGAAGTGATGGAACTTATGGTGGAGGGGAATAACCGGCAACGTGGGCAGATTATCGGACGGAGTTCGCAAAACAAAACGGTGAACTTTACCTCAACGTCGCCCATCCTTCCCGCCACTGGCAGCTATGTGCAGGTACGTGTCACGCAGAGCTTTCCGAATAGTCTGCTGGGAGTTGCTATCTAGCGGAAGGAGACGGCTACAGATGAAGACAGAGATGAATGTGGTAAACGAAGTCGAAGTGCAGATCCGCGGTTTAATGATGGATCCCGTGACCAACATGCCCATCATCATCCTGAAGGATGTCGGAAGCGACTTGGTCCTGCCGATCTGGGTAGGCATGTTTGAGGCAAACGCTATTGCGCTTGAGCTTGAAAAGACGGCAACACCGAGGCCAATGACGCATGATTTGCTGCGGAACGTCACCCGAGGGCTGAATGCGGAGGTGACCCGTGTCGTGGTTTCAGAACTGCGAGAGGACACATTCTACGCGGTCGTGTGGATGAAGCAGGGAAGCGATGCCGTTGTGGTAGACGCGCGGCCTTCGGACGCAATCGCAATGGCGCTACGTTGGGACTGCCCTATCTATGTGAGCCGCGAGGTTATGGAACGATCGAAACAGCAGTATGGGGGAGTCCAGTCAACTAACGCGGAAGACGTCCGGCGATGGTTGGAGGGACTGAACGATGATGAAATGGGTCGATACAAGATGTAAGTTCGCTCGTCTATAGCGTTCCCGCAAGTCAATATTCTTATAGCCAGTGGCAGAGGCGGGCAACCTGCTCGGCCCATTTATTTTCTGTAGGAATGGATGGTAGTGGTGCCATCAGATGGTGGTTCTCCCGAGCTGAGGTTACGGCCTTCGCCAGTGCGAACACAAGGTTGGGCTCTCCCCCGTCAAAGACTGTCGCCCACGGAGTCTCAAGAAGGATATCCGAAACACCGGAATCACGGTGAAGAAGAACCGGTATACCGCGACGAAGGCTCTCGATTGCCGGGATTCCATATCCCTGAACGGCGGGCATCACAAAAAGGTCCGCAGTCCCGTAAAGCAATTCGAGTTGCTCGTCACTGACGAAGCCCTGAAATTGAATGCGACGTTCAAGTCCGAGCTGGCGAGTTAACTTCTCGAGTTCACCGAGTCGCGATCCTTTGCCGACGACATCGAAGTGCCAGTCTATCTCTGCGGAGAGCGGCATCGGAGCGTGTTCTAGCGTGGAGAGCGCTCGGATTACCCAGTCGATCCGTTTGTTGGCTTCAATGCGGGAGACGGAGAGCATGCGAAGCCGGCCGGAGATCGGACGGGGGCGGAATTTGGTAGTCAAAGCGAGTCCTCCCATGCGGGCGATAAGTGCCTCGACATGGAAGACGCGTCGACAATCGAAGCGGAGGTACTCGCTGGTGACGATGGTGGCCCCACCCGAATGGAGCCCATGGGCGACGACCTGGTCGCGGGCTCTCCCAAGGAGACGGTGCCCGACAGAGGCAGTCTCGGACGCTTCGGAGAAGAGGCTGGGAGTATCGTGCATCAGGGTGTGAAAGCCGCGAACACTAGCTAGAGTGGCGTGCAAAGCAGGTTGGTAACCGGAGACGAGAGGTCTTGATGGTGCCGGGTGCTCATGGAAATAAGCCCTAAGAGCTTGGATCTTTCGATAAGCGGTCATCTTGGGCCGGAGTTGGACGACCTCCAGCGGGTAGTCGGCGAAGTCAGCGAGGCCGACGCGATCCTGATAGGTGACAATATGCACTGGAAGACTCTGCTCTGTCATCCAGCGTGCGAGGGCCAGGCCGGCGCGTTCGGCCCCTCCCATCTCAACGATCTCCGTGATCAGAATCGCGCGCGAATCTGCCGGAATCTTCCCGGGACGCGAGGTCATCAGCGCTGACAAAGGCGATCAAGCTCGGGGAAAAACTCTGGAAATGAGACAGCAGCGGCTTCCGCTCCGAGAATTTCAGTGTCTCCGGAGGCACGGAGTGCGGCGACCGCGAAAGCCATAGCAATGCGGTGATCGTGCCCGGAGTCGATCGTGCCGCCGTGAAGTTGCTGGCCGCCGGGAATGTCGAGACCGTCTTCGAACTCAGTGACTTGGGCGCCCATCACTCGCAAGTTGCGAGCGATAAGGTCGATGCGGTCAGACTCCTTAATGCGAAGCTCCTTCGCGTCCCGGATGCGCATTCCAGACGGTGTGTAGGGTGCGATCGCTGCAAGAACCGGGATCTCGTCGATGAGTTGTGCCGCGAGGCTGCCTCGGATCTCGAAGGGCGCGCTGAGCTTTCGTGCGTTCGGGTCAGCGTTCACCTGGATGGTGCCGACTAACTCACCGTGAAACTCTTCGACGTTAAGCATTCGAATCTTCGCGCCGAGGCCGGAGATGACGTCGAGGAGGGCGGCACGGGTGGGGTTCATGCCGAGGGCGTCGAGGACGAGGTGGGAGTCGGGGAAGAGGAGGGAGGCGGCCAGGAAGAAGGCAGCGGAGGAGAGGTCGCCGGGGACGGTGGCATCGATGGCGTGGAGCTTCTGGCCGCCCTCGATGCTGAGTCTGCTGGCGCCGTCCGAAGTTGGGCCGGAGCGGGTGAGGGCTGCGCCGAAAGCCCGCACGGCGTGTTCGGAGTGGTCGCGGGTGCGGATAGCTTCGGAGAGGGAGGTGGCACCCTGGGCCTGGAGGCCTGCGAAGAGGACGGCGGTCTTGACCTGGGCGGAGGGGATGGGGGTGGTGAAGTCGATGGCGTGGAGGGGGTGGCCGACGACCGTCATGGGGGCGTGGCCGCCGATGGCGCCGTCGCCGCCGGTGAGGTGGATCTCGGCACCCATCTCGGCGAGGGGCTTGCGGATACGCTCCATGGGGCGGGCGGAGAGGCTCCTGTCGCCGGTGAGGACGAAGGTGTGCGGATGCGAGGCGATAAGGCCGGCCAGCATGCGCATGGTGGAGCCGGAGTTGCCGCAGTCGAGGTTGCCTTCGGGCTGCCGGAAGCGGCCGGCGGTTCCGGTGATCGCGATCACGCCATCCTGCTGCTTTTCTACCTTTGCGCCGAGGGCGGCGATGCAGGCGAGGGTGGAGTGGGGGTCGGCGCCGGTGGAGAAGTTGGTGAGGCGGGTGGCGCCTTCGGCAACGCCGGCGAGCATGGCGTAGCGATGCGAGATGGACTTGTCGCCGGGGAGAGTGAGGGAGCCGTTGATGCTTCGGGCTGGACGGATGAGTTCTGTAGACATCTACCTCTATCGTAACCGCTCCCCGGGTCCGTCCCGGAACGTCGGGGATGGCCATTGAAGCTCGGGCGGTACCCTACCCTCCCCCCCCGTACTTGGACCCCAAAATCTTCAATCGAGGACGTTTAGCCGGGGGGTACTTCGATCCGGGACCTTCAATCCGGGACCACGTTTCCCGCAAGCAGGTCAACCCCTTCGAGCAGGGTGCGCCGATACAGGGGAATGAGGGGATTGAGCCTGCTTCTATCTTACCGGAGCGGATGGGGTCACTACGCCACAGAAGTGGGAACGACGCCACGGAGGCTGATGGAGGCGGCCGGGCGAGCGGGGAGATCTGTGTGCCGTCAGGTGGTGATGCGGAGGGCGTAGGCGTAGGGGTTGGGCTTGTCCGGGGGGAGGGTGACCGTGAGATTTTCGGGGGTTTGGGTGAAGCGGAGGGGGGTGGTTTGTCCCAGGAGATCGATGCGCTGGATGGGTTTGGGGAGGTGCCCGGAGTTGCGGGCGAGGGTGCGGATGGTGAGGGTTCCGGAGTCCGGCCAGCCGAGGGCGAAGGCGTAGAGGAGGTCGCCTTTGGTGGTGAAGCGGATGTCCGCGGCGGTGTAGGGGCGCTGCTTGTCTTCGGAAAAGCCCCTGTTGTCGGTGAGGTCCTGTGCGCCCTCGCCGAAGATGCTGAAGGGGCGTGTGCCGTAGATGGCTTCCCCGTGGGCGGGGATCCAGGTGGCGAGGGCTTTGAGAAAGGCGAGCTCATCCTCGTCGATGGCGCCGTTGCCGCGGACGGGGATGGAGAGGAGCAGGTTACCGTTTTTGCTGACCACGTCGATGAGGGTGTGGATGACGGTGCGCGGGGTCTTGTAGGTGTGGCTGTCGAAGATGGAGCGTTTGTAGTGCCAGTCGCCGATGCAGGTGTCGGTCTGCCAGGGGTCAGGCAGGATGTCTTTGGCGCGACCGCGTTCGATGTCGAGGGTGACGGCGCCGGTGTGATCGGGTTTGAGATTTTTGCCGTTGACGACGCACTGGAGCGAACCGTTGCGGGCGATGGAGCTGTTGTAGAAGTGGGCGGTGGCGTCGAGACCGGCCTGGCCGAGGGGGAGGTCGTCGTTGTCGAAGTAGATGAGGTCGGGTTGGTATTTGTCCATGAGCTCCTGGCAGCGGAGGAACCAGGAGTTGACAAAGCCGGGGTTGTTGGGTGGGGGCTCCTCGGTCCAGACACGGTCGTGGTGCTCGTGCCAATCATTGGCGGCGGCGACGGTGGTGAGGCCCGAGGGCATGACGAGGTTGCGGCCGGTGTAGAGCTCCTGGGGGTCGAGGCCGTCCCACCACTTGCTTTTGCCGTCGGCTCTGGTGAGGTTGAAGGCGTCGTAGCGCACGCCTTCCTGGGGGCCGGTGGGATCGTAGCCGTAGGCGGTCTGGAGCCAGTGCCGGGCGTGGGCGGAGTGGTTGGAGACGCCGAAGCGGAGGCCGTGGGCGCGGGCGATGGCCGCCCAGGTGCCGACGATGTCCTTCTTGGGGCCGATGCGGGTGGAGTTCCAGGCGTGGTGGGTGGAGGCGAAGTTATCGAAGTTGTCGTGGTGGTTGGCGAGCGAGACGAAGTACTTGGCGCCCGCGGCCTGGTAGAGGCTCATGAGCTCTTCGGGCTGCCACTGGTCGGCCTTCCAGAGGTTGTCGATCTCCATGAAGCCGGAGGTGGAGGGGTGGCCGTAGGTCTTGAGGTGGTGCTCGTACTGGGGGTGGCCCTGGAGGTACATCTGGCGGGCGTACCAGTCGCCCTGCTCGGGGACGCACTGCGCGGACCAGTGGGCCCAGATGCCGAACTTGGCGTCACGGAACCAGTCGGGCGTTTTATAGGCGCGGAGCGAGGGCCAGGTGGGCTGGAAGGGGCCGGGGGCGATGTGGCGGGGCGGGGTGGCGGCCTGCGCGAGGAGGCGCGGAGAGAGGGATGCGGCGGCGGAGGTGGCGAGGGTGTTGCGAAGGAGGCGGCGGCGGGTGAGGTGGGTCGAGCTCATCGGTGGTGATGATACAGGCGCGGCGGTTCTTCGGATCTCCACTGCCACCGCTTATGGTCGAGCGCCAGGCCTTTTGGCGCAATCCTATTGTGCATGTCCCATGACAACCAGAGTTGTCGTGAGTAGAGCAGAGCGGAGGAGCTTCCATACATCGTCTTTCAGGAAGTTCGAATGATAGGTTCTCGTCAATCGAGTTTTTTTCCAGTGTAAACAGTGATTAACCAAGCTACGACGGCCCAAATGCCCGGAAGTGCGGTCAGCGCAAGCGAGAAGTAAAGCCCCGCCCTAAAGAGCCATACTCGAGGACGCCCACCATAGAACACTACATCGATGATGGGGCCCATGGTGTAACAGATGTTCGCCAGAAGTGCATAGACGGGAGGACCGACAATCATCATGACCGGTTCCTCGAAATCATCGCCAGGCTTCACCGCTTGGGAGCCAGCAACTAGAACGAGAATCCATGAAAATACACCTACGAAGAGCAGCAGGATGTTGTAATTTGCCCGTCGGGCTCCCCACCATCGAAAAATGTCCCGTCTGGTGGATGATTCGGGAGCCGCAAACATCCATCCAAATCCGAAGGGCATTCGCTATCCTATATTCCCTCAAAGTTGGTTTCGGCAATTTCACGCCGGTGAGACGAACGACCGTGTTCCTCTGGATCGTTCTTGTACTTACTGAAACGGACGTTTCAGCCTAGTCCAGCCGGTGCGGGGTTGTGCAGGTTGTGGGGGCGGGCCTGGCGTGTCTTTGCTGACGAGAGACGCGTTTCGCAGGACCTATCGATCTAAGGTCTTGCTGCTTCGGCGCTCTGAATGTGCGTGAAGGCGAAAGAGGCCGGGTACTTCAGGCCATAACCAAGCATCCGGTCGATGCCAATATGGCTGATCCAGATCAGACTCGCTTCTCCAGAGAGCAAGCTTCCCGTGCAGAGAAAGATTACTCCCAGCAAGGCAGGAAGCAGGTAAGAGTGAGCTGAGTTGTACCCGATGCTTGCAGCGGTGCTCGGCCCACGCATGTAAGGGATCAGGCTTAGATCCGGAACAAGGAACAGGCAGGCAAACAGAAGCCAGTGATGCGGAAACCAGTGATGATAGGAAGCACAGCTGGCGATGAGCACGAGCAGGGCTTCCACGCGAAGCAGAGTGCATGGGCGGAACAGGAGTGGTTGTTCGGTCATGACTTACAGCGTAATCCTTGGAACTGGCGGTGTCAAGACTTACAATGTAACGCATGGCCTATCAGACTTTACTCTCGGCTGACGCGATTCTGAGCGCGGCAGTTCAACTGGTAGAACGAGGAGAAGCCGATGGGCTTTCGCTGCGGGCCGTGGCTGCAAGCTTGGGAGTGAAAGCCCCCAGTCTTTACCGCTACTTCCAAGACAAGGGAGCGCTCGAACTGGCCGTGGCCGAGGAGGCGTTGCGACGCATGCACGGCGAGCTGGAGCCTGTCTCGGCATTGCCGGAACCCAGGGACAGGCTGTTGGCGACAGCAAACGCGTACCTCCGTTTCGCGCGGGAACACTACGCGCTTTATTCCTACGTGTTTCAGGGCCGTGTCCGTGAGGCTTACGATTCCAATGAGGGCAAGGCCGTCTGGAAGATGCTGCTGGAGGCTGTGAGCGGTCTTTCTGGCAAACCTGACGATACTGCTTCGACCGTGGCGATCTGGTCGTTTTTGCACGGTTATGCCACGCTTGAATACGCCGGGGGCTTTGGCGCCTCCGGACCGAGAGGTGCCTTGGAGCTGGGCCTGAACTCGTTTATCACTCACAGCGAGCACACATCGCTGCAACCAGGACGCTCGTCTAGAAAGACCGGCCGGGCGCGCGGCTGAGCGCAGAGGGCGAACTCTTGGTCGCGAGGGTGTTGCGAGGAGGGGCGCGCGGTCTGGGTAGAGAAGCGGGTCCTTCGCTGCGCTCAGGATGGGGTTAGCGGACGCGGAGGGCGACTACGGTTTCGTCGTCGAAGTGTTCGGCTCCGGCCTGGAAGATGGTGACGGCTTCGAGGATGGCGGTGAGGGCTCCGTCGGCGGTCTGGGTGGCGGTGGGATGGCGCTGGAGCAGGGTGCAGAGGCGATCGGCGCCGTACATGTCGCCGTGGATGTTTTCGGCGTCGAGGATGCCGTCGGAGAAGAGGACGAGGAGGTCGCCGGGCTTGGCCTGGATGGTCTGCTCCTCGTAGGTGACGCCGGGGAAGAGGCCGAGGGGGAAGCCTTCGACGGAGACGGTGCGGACGTTGATGGCGTGGGTGAGATCGGCGTGACCGGTGGAGACGAAGAGGGGCTGGACGGAGCCGGCGTTGGCGATGCGGAGGGTGCGATCCCCATCGTTCCAGAGCGCGATGAGCATGGTGACGTACTGGGCGGCGAGCTTGCGTTCTTGGAGCTGCTCGTTGAGCGCGGTGAGGAGGTCGGAGGGACCGAGATGCCTGGGGGTGAGAGAGCGGAGGATGCCGCTGACGAGCGCCGCATAAAGGGCGGCTGGAGCGGCCTTTCCGCTGACATCTCCGACCGCGATGGCGAGGCGGCCGGGGTGTTCGGGGGAGCTGTAGTCGAGGAAGTCGTAGATGTCGCCGCCGATGGAGCGGGCGGGAAGGAAGCGGGTGGCGATCTCGGCGTTGGGCGGTTGGGGTGGGGCGGCTGGAAGAAGTCGCAGCTGGACCTCGCGCGCCATTTCGAGGTCGCGCTCCATGCGCTGTTCCTCTTCGTGAATGCGCTGGTAGAGGCGGGCGTTGGCGATGGAGACGGCGATCTGCGCGGCGAGGGTGGTGAGGGTGCGCTGGTGGTCGTCGTTGAAGTAGCTGACGCGGGTGTGCTCGAGGTCGATGACGCCGATGACGTTGCCCTTGTAGATGAGGGGGACGGCCAGCTCGGAGCGGGTTTCGGGGTGTTCGGCGACGTAGCGGGGATCTTTGCGGACATCCGGGGCGAGAACCGGGGTTCGCTGGGCGGCGGCGGCGCCGATGAGGCCATGGCCGGGAGGGACGTTGCGCTCGCGGGTGATGCGCTCGCCGTAGCGGGTGCTGAAGCGATGCTCGAAGTGTTCGGAGCGAGCGTTCCAGAGCAGGATGGTGAACATCTGGAAGTCGATGACGCGCTTGAGGAGCTGGCCGATGCGCTCGAGGAGGTCGTCGAGGTCGAGGATGGAGGTGATCTCGCGCGAGATCTCGTGGAGGACGGTGAGGGTCTGGGCCTGGCGGGAGACGCGGGTGTAGAGGCGGGCATTTTCGACGGCGGTGGCCATGCGGGAGGCGACGAGCTCAAGGAGGCCCTGGTGCTCGGGGGTGAAGAAGGCGGGCGACTCGGACTGGATGTCGATGACGCCGATGACTTTGTTTTTGATGATGAGGGGAACGGCGAGCTCGGAGCGGACGCCGGGGTTGGCGTTGATGTAGTGCTCGATAAAGCCGCCGTGGGGGAGGTGGACGTCTTCGATGAGGATGGAGCGGCGCTGGAGCGCGGCCTGTCCGGTGATGCCGCGGCCGATCTTGATGCGCATGCGCTCGATTTCGGAGGTGTGGCCGGTCTGGAAGCGCATCCAGAGCTCGTTGGTGCGGTCGTTGAGGAGGAGGATGGCGAAGATGCGGTAGTCGATGACGGCGCGGACGAGGTCGGCGACGCGGTGCATGAGGGTGTTGAGGTCGAGGGTGGTGTTGAGGGCGTCGGCGAGGCGGTGGAGGAACTCGACCTGGAGGGGCTCGACGTGGGGCTGGGAGGTGGGGGTGGATGGGTTGTTGGGCCGGTAGTCGCCTTCGAAGGTGTGCTCTGCCTTTTCTCCGAGGGAGAGGTTTGGCGGCGAGGTTTGCTGATCCGGAGGAGGCATGGAAGAGCCGATGATACTACCGCCCGGGTGCGCGAGTGGGTTGGGCGCGCGCGCAGTTTGTCTTGCCGGACCGGGAGGCTCGCGAGCAGCGGTTCGATGCGCTTGGGGCGGTGAGGTCAGGAGCCTTTGCCGGTGTCCGGGGTGGATGGCGCGCCGGAGAGTTCGGCGACGATGCGGATGCTGGCGCTGGCGCCGATGCGGGAGGCTCCGGCGTGCAGCATGGCGGAGGCGTCGGCGAGGGAGCGGATGCCGCCGGAGGCTTTGATGCCGGCGCGGGTGCCGGCCTTTTCGCGGAGCAGGGCGATGTCGTCCGTGGTGGCTCCGGCGGTGGAGAAGCCGGTGGAGGTCTTGAGGAAGTCGGCGCCGGCGGAGAGGGCGAGGTCGACGGCGCGGAGTTTTTCCTCGAAGGAGAGCAGGCAGGTCTCGAGGATGACCTTGACGATAGCTCCGGAGCCGTGGGCGCGATCGACGACGCCGCGGATGTCCTGTTCGACGGCGGCGAGGTCCTGCGAGGTCCCGGACTTGAGGAGGCCGATGTTGAGGACCATATCGACCTCGTGGGCGCCGAGCTTGAGGACGCGGACCGTCTCATCGCGCTTGGAGGCGGCGAGGGTGGCACCGAGGGGGAAGCCGATGACTACGCCGACGGGGATGCCGGTGCCGGCAAGGACGTCGGCGGCGGCGCCCACCCAGGTGGGGTTGACCATGGCGCAGGCGAAGCGGTGTTCGGCGGCCTCGTGGCAGAGCTGCACGACCTGGGCGCGGGTGGCGTCGGGTTTGAGGAGGGTGTGGTCGAGGAGGGCGGACAGGTGGTGGGGAGAGGAGAGAGCGAGTGTGGTGAAGGCTCCCGCGTCCCAATGGGGAGAGAGGTCGGAATCAGGGAAGGTGATGGATGGGGAGTTTGGGGCAGAGTTGGTGCTCACAACGGGGACTCCTGCGGCGCTGGTTGGTGTCCTTGGACCGTGCCTTACAGGGGTGCTGCTGCGCCTGGGGGGAGGGTCACACGCCGCCTATTTTCTATCACATGGAGGTGACAGCTGGCTGAACGGCGGTGCCGTGGAGGGCTGCGTGGAAGGCGAGGGCGAGATCGTCGCGGAGGAAGTTGTAGAGCTGCTCACCGGTCTGCTGGTCGCGGGCGCGGAGGACGGCCGAGGGATGGATGGTGGCGACGACTTGATCGGCGTAGGGGGTGGAGAGGATCTTGCCGTGGTCGCGCATGAGGGCGAAGGTGCCGCCGAGCAGGGACTTGGAGGCGGAGGCGCCGAGGCAGAGGACGACCCTGGGGCGGACGGCGTCGATCTCGGCGAGCAGCCAGGGGCGGCAGGCGGAGATCTCGGACATGCGCGGGTTCTGGTGGAGGCGCAGCTTGCCGCGCTGGATGAACTTGAAGTGCTTGACGGCGTTGGTGACGTAGACGCTGGAGCGGTCGATGCTGAGCTCGGCCAGGACCTTGTCGAGGATGCGTCCCGCCGGACCGACGAAGGGGAGACCCTGGAGGTCTTCCTGGTCGCCGGGCTGCTCGCCGACGAGCATGAGGGTGGCGGCCTTGTGGAGGGTGGCGGGGGAGGGGCCGACGCCGGGGACGGCCTGGGTGGCGTGGAGGTAGAGGTCGCAGCCCTTGCAGGTGGGGAGGGCGGCGTTGATGAGGGGGAGCTCGTGTTTGGCGGGGACGAAGGGGGCGGCGGAGGGTTTGGCGGCTTGCGTGGTGACCATGGTGCCTACTCTCGAAGCGGACTGGGTGATGAGGGATGGGAGGAGGGAGACCTCGGGGAGGTCCTTCCAGTAGCGGACGGGCATCTCGGAGATCATGGCCGCGGTGTTGAGGCGCGCGGGGTTGAAGATGCTGCTGTAGTAGGAGCGCCAGAGAATTTCGAGCTCGTCGGAATCGGGGGCTGAGTCGCGGGGGTGGCCCTCGAACCAGTGGAGCTGGCGGGCGGTGGGATCCCAGGAGACGGAGGCGTCGGGGGTGAGGATGGTCCACTGCATGGGGGCGAAGCGCTCGACGAAGAAGGGTGCGGCGAGAGGGAGGATGCGGTGGTCGGATTGGTACCAGGCGACGAAGTGTTCCTGGTTATGGTTTGGGATATGGCTTGGGTTACGGCTCGCTTCGCCTGCGGCTACGATCGCGGACTCGGCGGTGTGCGAGGCCGCCGGGGTGAAGGGATTGGCCTCGTCCATGGGGTCGGGCTCGACCTTGCGGAAGCGGGCGAAGGCGTGCATCTTGTGGAGGTCGCGGCGGACCTGGTGCTCCAGGGTGCGGAGCTGGGCGACGTCGGTGTCGATCTCGATTTTGAGGAGGTCGCGGGTGGTCTGGAGGCGGAAGAGGATACGGTAGAGGAGGTTCCAGCGGTCAGGGGAGCGGTGGACGGCGGCGATCTCGGCGAGGTCGAGGAAGAGCCTGGAGGTGTGCGGGGTGGGGATGGGGGCGCCGGTTGGGGCTTCGCTTTCGGGCGAGAGGAGGGCCAGGGGAAGGGTGACGGGGACGGTGGCGTCCTGGAGGTCGAGGTCTTCGGGGGTGAAGCCCTGCTGGAGGAGGGCGCGGGCGTGGGTGCGCCAGTCGTTGAAGTCGGGTTGGATAGGGATGTGCTTCATGGAGTTGTTAAACGTTTCTTCCCTCAGACCTGCAACTGGGATGCTGCGAGTGCTGACCGCGACGCGATGACGATGGGTTGATAGAAGCCCGTCGCTTGCTCTTCGAGCCAATCGATGTGGGTGAGGCCGGCGCTTTGGAGGGCAGAGTTGAGGTCGCAGCGGATGAGGGCGCGATAGCGAGAGTGGAAGTGCTGTACGGTGCAGCCGGGCGAGCCGGCGCGAGTGATGTAGAGGTGGACGGCGTACTCGGTGTCCTCCCAGTGCCACACCTGGTGAACGATGCGGTAGCCGGTGTGCTCTGCAAAGAAGGCGGGGGCCTGTGTTGCTGGCCGGGTGAGAAGGAGGTGATCGTAGTCGCGCAGGGTGACGGCGAGGACGCCATGAGGCGCCAGATGGGCGGCCATCGCTGCGATTGCCTGCTCCAGATCTGCCTGCGAGAGCAGGTGCGGAAGAGCGTTGTCTGCGGCAAGGGACGGCATCGAAGGTGCGAGTGGGAACAGCACGCAAGTCACGCATGTCGGCGACGTGGAAATCGATTCGGAGGTCGCGAGACCGCGCTTCTTCACGTGCGCGCCGGATAGCGGAGCCGCTTAGGTCCGAGGCGACCACCGTGTACCCTCGCCGCGCCAGACCGAGGGACTGCGTGCCGATGCCGCACGCGCAATCGAGAACCGTCGGCGAGGTTTTTCCTGTGTAGCGTTCCAAAAGGGGACCAAGAATGCCTCCTTGTCGCGTGATGCTGCGGTCCCAGTCTTCAAAGAGCAGGTGGTATGACTCTGCGAGATCATCGTAGAACGATTCAGTAGATGGGGTCACGGAGAGCTCCTAAGTGGTAGACCAACACCTAGACGGAGCCCGTGAGGGCGCTGATGGGGGCGAATAGGTCGAGCTGGGTGGCGGGGGCTGGCTCGAGCAGGGTGGCGGGGTTGAGGATGGGGGCCGTGGGGAGGTGGTCGTCGGCGACGAGGTAGGGGAGGGAGTTGTTGACGCGGACGTGGAGCTTGCGGAGGTCGTCCAGGGTGAGGCGGTGGTACTTGCGGATGGAGAGGATGCGGTCGACGTTTTTGTAGCCGATGCCGGGGATGCGGAGGAGGGCTTCGCGGGGGGCGGCGTTGATGTCGACGGGGAAGAACTCGGGGTGGGTGCGGGCCCAGGTGGTCTTGGGGTCTTCGGTGAGGGAGAGGTCGGGCTGCGCGTCGGAGGTGAGCTCGGAGGCCTGGAAGCCGTAGAAGCGCATGAGCCAGTCGGACTGGTAGAGGCGGTGCTCGCGGATGAGGGGGGCGGGCTTGAGGGGGAGGCGGGTGTCGGCCTCGGGGTAGGGGCTGAAGCCGGTGTAGTAGACGCGGCGGAGCTTGTAGGCGGTGTAGAGGCGGGTGGCGGTGGAGAGGATGTCGCGGTCGGTGGAGGGGGTGGCTCCGACGACCATCTGGGTGGACTGGCCGGCGGCGGCGAATCGTGCTGGCTTGAGCGCGGGGGCGAGGCGGGAGGAGCGGCGGTCTTCGTCGGACGCGTCCTTCTGGGTCGCGATCTGCTCCATGGTGGACTCGATGACGACGGACTTTTTTTCGGGGGCGAGCTGGACGAGGTCGGCTTGGGTGGGGAGCTCGATGTTGGCGGAGAGGCGGTCGGCGAAGAGGCCGGCCTCGGCGATGAGTTTGGGGTCGCAGCCGGGGATGGTTTTGAGGTGGATGTAGCCGCCGAACCGGTGCACCTCCCGGAGGGTTTTGGCGACGGCGATGAGCTGCTCCATGGTGTAGTCGGGCGACTGGATGATGCCGGAGGAGAGGAAGAGGCCTTCGATGTAGTTGCGCTTGTAGAAGTCGAGGGTGAGTGAGACGACCTCTTCCGGGGTGAAGCGGGCGCGGCGGATGTCGGAGGAGACGCGGTTGACGCAGAAGACGCAGTCGTAGGTGCAGAAGTTAGTGAGGAGGATTTTGAGCAGCGAGACGCAGCGGCCGTCGGGGGTATAGGAGTGGCAGATGCCGGTGCCGTCGGAGCTGCCGATGCCGCCGGGGGCGGCGGAGCGCTTGGCGCCGGAGGAGGCGCAGGAGGCGTCGTACTTTGCGGCGTCGGCGAGGATCTCGAGCTTTTGCTGGACGTTCATCATGGGCGAGAGCTGTGTATTCGATGCTGCAGAGACGTAGAAGTAGTGTAGTGCTGAGGCGAAGAAAAGGTGAATTTCGAATCTAGATTTGGGTCGAGTGTTTCCCCTGCGACATCTAAAGGCAATGAGTGAAGTGGGATCAAGTGCTGGGTTGCGGCTGTCGGTGCTGGACCAGTCGCCGGTGTCGGCTGGGAGTACATCGGCGGAGGCGCTCGGGCGGTCGATCGATCTGGCTCGGCAGGTGGACGGGCTGGGGTATACGCGGTTCTGGATGAGCGAGCACCATGCGATGGAGACGTTGGCGTGCACGGCTCCGGAGATCATGCTGGCGAGGATTGGGGCGGAGACGAGAAGGATTCGGATCGGGTCGGGGGGCATCATGCTGCCGCACTATGCGGCGCTAAAGGTGGCGGAGCAGTTTCGGACGCTGCATGCGCTGTATCCGGGGCGAGTGGATCTGGGGATCGGGCGGGCTCCAGGGGGCGGGCCGGTGGAGTCGCTGGCCCTGCGGCGGGAGCGGCGGGTGCCGATGGGGGATGATTTCGCGGACCAGACGGCGGAGCTGCTAGCGTTTCTCGGGCACGGCGGGGAGGGTTTTCCGGGGCAGCATCCGTTTCGGAAGGTCCGGGTTTCGCCGGAGATGCCGGGGGGGCCGGATGTGTGGATGCTGGGGTCGAGCTTGTGGAGCGCGGCGGCCGCGGCGGAGTTTGGGCTGCCGTACGCCTTTGCACACTTCTTTTCGCCGCTGCATACGCGGGCGGCGATCGCGGCGTACAAGAGCGGGTTCATGGAGAGCCAGTATCGTGCGAGGCCGGAGGCGATGATCGCGGTGGGGGTGATCTGCGCCGAGACGGTGGAGGAGGCGGAGTATCTTTCGGCGAGCGTGCGGCTGCTGCAGCGGCGGATCCGGATGGGCGACCGGAGCCCGGTGGCTTCACCCGAGGACGCGCTGCGCGAGTTGCGGGCGTTTAGGGATGGGGGCGGGGAGGAGGGGGAGTTTCCGCGGTATGTGGTGGGGACACCGGGAAAGGTGCGGCGGGAGTTGGAGGCGATGGCGGGGGCGTTGGGGATCCGGGAGCTGGTGGTGAATACGATCGTGTGGGACCATGCGGCTCGCCTGCGCAGCTATGGCCTTTTGGCAGAGGCGTTCGGGCTGGGTGCGGGTGCGGGCGCGATCGAGAGTTCAGCGGCTTGAGCGGTGTGCCGGGCCGAGCTTTTTCGCGGGGGGCAGGACCATCGCACACCACGGCCGCTACCGTGTGCGACCACGGGGTTCGAGGTCAGCGTCCAGAGGTGCGTGAGGCCAACTTCGCTGCTACCCAGCCGAAGCCGGATGGATCCGCTTGGCTGGACCCGAGACACTTCCTCCTGCCTCAGACGTCCGGGTCACGTAGACTGGAAGACACACCCCGTTCCGGAGCACACACCTACTTTGATGAAGGATCCAAGTCCCTCCGTGTCCAAAGCCAGAACCTGGCTTCGAACAAGGCTCCCAATCCTTTGCGCTCTGGCGACCCTGGCGTTTCTTCTGGCTCTCGGGACTCATCTTCAAGGCAATGTTGTCGGTGCCTGGCGGATGCTGGGCGTTGCTGCCTTGTCGCCTTCGTTCGCGGATACGCGGGGCGTGACCCAGCCGATCGATTGCGTTCTGGCCGGGAAGGATCCGTATGCAATCAAGAGCTGCGATTCGTTTCACCGGCTGTATAACTATCCTCCGATCTGGCTTTCGCTGCGCTATCTCGGTGTGACGTCCAGGTCCACTCTGACTTTGGCACTTACGATGGCGTGCCTGACCTGGGCCGCTTTTCTGGTTCTTTTCCGAGCGGAGAGGATGTTGAGCGCGGTCATTATCTTTCTTGCGGCGCTATCCCCACCGGTTTTGCTCGCGATGGAGCGCGGCAACATCGATCTGGTGGTGTTTTCGCTGATGGTGCTTGGGTTTTTTCTGATTGAGTCTCGCCTGACTCGCGGGAGATCCGCGGCGAACGGCTTGCTGATCGTGTTGCTCACGGTGCTGAAGGTTTACCCGATTGTGGCCGTTGCGGTGCTGGCGCGCAGCCGAAGATGGCTGGCTGCTGTGCTTGCGACAGGCTTGGCAGCCACCACGGCGCTTCTGCTTACTGCCGGACCCCGGCTGCGGCAGATTTCGGGGAACACGCCCCAGGACACGACCGATTCGTTTGGTGCGCTGCCGTTCTTTTTCGTGATGGCCCAGCACTTTGCCCGTGGGCTGATTCCTTTGATTCTCGACCACAATTTTCGTGTCAGTGGGGGCGCTTTTCTGATCGCGGCCGCCTCGGTTGGGGTTGGCTGGAGAATGCGAGGTCAATTGGACCGATTTTTCCCACCATTACATCTCGTGGGCCCAACGGCCGCAGTCGCCGCCTCCGGTCTGGCGATCTTCTGCTTCGTGTTTGCGCGTGGATCGAACTATACGTACCGGCTGATCTTCCTCCTGGGTGCTCTCGCATTCTTGATCGACGACTTGAACGAGAGTGGATCCAATCGGGCGCTGCTCCTCAGTGTGCTGGTCCTTTCGTTTCTCTGGACACCGTTCCGATCCACTCCCTTGTTATTCCAGATCCTCGACGGAGCGATGTTCGCCGTTTCGTGTGCGTGGCTCGGCACGGCCTTGATCTCCCGTCTGCGTCCCTCCATCGCCGAGAACAGAACCGGATAGTGTGGGGAGCGGAGAATGCTGCACGGTGGCTCAGGCGGTTGGGCCGGCGAAGATTCTTCGGCGTTCCGCCTAACGAGAGAGTCTTGCGGGCACCCTGTTTTGTGCGGAAACAGCGGTGTGCGGTGCGCGATCTTGGGCTAGTGGGCGGCGGCTGATTCGGGAAAGAGGCGGATGTCTTCGATGTTGCGGTAGCTTTCGGCGTAGTCCATGCCGTAGCCGATGACGAAGTGGTTGGGGATGGTGAAGGCGACGTAGTCGGCCTCGATGGGGACAAGGCGGCGGTCGGGCTTGTCGAGGCAGGTGGCGACCTTGAGCGAGGCGGGCTTGTGCTGGAGCATGAGGCCGCGGAGGTAGGACATGGTGAGGCCGGTGTCGAGGATGTCTTCGACGAGGATGACGTGCTTGCCTTCGATGGGGTTGTCGATGTCCT
>JAABUZ0100001686.1_pt1 | contig 40657 bp, 32 predicted proteins | sample 5562091 | NCBI WGS metagenome assembly JAABUZ01 (sample SAMN12813069, study PRJNA571459) | rock metagenome | isolation source: Antarctica rocks | place: Antarctica: Victoria Land, Linnaeus Terrace sud | collected 2015-12-21
AGCGAAGCCTGAGCCATCACCCAACCCGTCCACAGGACGGACGCAAGGCCAATATCGCTGGGGACGACAAACCTTTTCCCCTCGCATGCTTCGTCAAGGGGGACTTGCAAAAAAATAAATCACACCCGATATGCGTCGTAGGATTGTTTTTTCTCTGAAAATCGGATACACTTGAGAAAGGATAAGATATTCTCTCTTGTTGTGGCTTCTGTACTTGTCCTACAACTTTGTATAGAGGTGATCCATGTTGACCCCATCGGAATTTCAGCAATGGTGTCATCGACTCTCTTTCCCATCTGCAACCTGTGATCTTCTCTCCACGATTCGTTCCTCCCCTCCTTGGCGACGTGTGCAGGGACATGCTCACAATGTCAGTGGGACGTATGCATCGCGCAAGATGGGCCTCACTATTCAATTTGAAAGTCACACCGTTGAGTTGTGGGGCATCTATCTGATGGAATATGATCCGCAGGTGCTGGAGTACTACGATCAGCCCAAAGCGATTTCGCTCAATTACCAGTCTCCTTCTGGACGAAAGGTCGTTGCTCAACATACTCCTGATTTCTTTGTCCTGAGATCAGACGGTGCAGGCTGGGAGGAATACAAGACGGAAACGCGTCTCCTCGAACTTGCAGTCTCCCAACCGTACCGCTATCAGCGAACCGAGCAAGGGGGATGGCACTGCCCTCCTGGGGAGGCGTATGCTGAACAATTTGGACTCTTCTATCATGTTCGCTCTTCGGCAGAACTGCACCCCACCTACGTCCGAAACCTCATCTTCTTAGAGGATTACCTCTTCGAGTATTTCGTCTCTCATGAACAGCAGTCTCGCATCTTGGAGCAGATTGAGGCCGTGCCAGGAATGACCCTAGCTGCCTTACAACGAGTTGAACCACGAGTACGGTTAGATGATGTCTATGCGTTGATCGCACGTAATCACCTGTATGTTGATTTATATACAGCTCCTCTTGCTGACCATCAGCATGTCCATCTGTACCCAGATCAGACCACAGCTGAAGCCCATTCACTCCTGATTGCAAGCCGTACCAACGCTCCATTACCACGTGGTGAAGGAATATTTTCCGCTGGACTGGTCTCCCTTTCCGTGAACACTTCGCTTCTCTGGGATGGGCGAATGTGGCGGTTGCTCAACCTGGGAAATACGACAACGATGCTTCTGCCAGACGTAGGATCGCCCATGCCCATTTCAACATCGTTGTTTCTGCAGCTGATTGATACCAAGACGATTACTATCCTATCACAGACTCAGCCCGATGCCCTCACCGATCATGCTGCTCCTCTTCGTGATATGCTCATGGAGGCGGGACCTGATGCCCTGGCGGTCGCCAATCGACGGTTTCAATTAGTTCAAGCGTACCTCAAACGCAAGAGCGATCTCTATGAGGGAACACCGACGCGCACACTACGATCATGGGTCACGAAGTTTCACGAAGCCGAGGCCGCCTATGGGTCTGGCTACGTAGGTCTCCTGCCAAAGACCGCTGCACGAGGCAATCGCAATCCTAAAGCTCCAGAAGCTGCGCGTACCTTGATGGATACGTACATCCAGCAGTACTACGAACATCCCAAGCAGCCACATGCGAGGGAAGTGTACCTCCTGTACCACCAAGCTTGCCTCACACAAGACATTGCGCCGCTCACGGAGCGAACCTTTTATCGACGACTGAAAGCTCGTACTGGTCCTGAGCAAACGGAAAAGCGTCGTGGAAAGCGTGCCGCGTATCAACTATCTCCCTGGTATTGGACCTTGACGCAGACGACTCCTCGGCATGGGGACCGACCGTGGGAAATTGTCCACATGGATCACACCGAACTTGATGTGGAGCTTCGTTCAATGACGGGAAAGCTCCTTGGACGGCCCTGGGTGACGTTCATGATGGATGCGTATTCCCGACGACTCCTTGCAGTCTACCTCACCTTCGACCCGCCATCCTATCGGTCCTGTATGATGGCAGTGCGGGTGTGTGTGCGTCAGCACGGTCGTGTTCCGCAAACGCTTGTGGTTGATGGGGGACCGAGTTTCACAGCGTCTATTTTGACAGTTTGCTTGCCCGTTACTACTGTACCAAGAAGACGCGTCCAAGAAGCGAACCTCGCTTTGGCTCCGTCATTGAGCGGATCTTTGGTACCACCAATACGCAGTTTGTTCACAATTTGCTCGGCAATACACAGGCGAGTAAAGTTCCGCGTCAGATGACCAAAGCCGTTGATCCCAAACGTCAGGCAGTGTGGACACTTTCAGAGGTGTACACGTTTTTGTGTGAATGGGCCTATGACGTCTATGACCAGAACGAGCATTCTACACTTGGCAGCAGCCCTCGTGATGCCTTTACACTCGGGCAGGCTCTTGGTGGGGAGCGTGAACATCGACGTGTGCTCTATGATGAGTCGTTTCTGATGGCAACGCGTCCCAGTACACAACGTGGGCAAGCCCTTGTTCATGTAGGAAAAGGGATGAAGATGAACTATGTGTACTATTGGAATGACGTACTCCGTCACCCTGATGTTGAACGCACAACCGTTCCGTTCCGCTATGATCCCTTTGACATTGGTGTCGTCTATGTCTACGTCCACAATCGCTGGGTCGAATGTATCGCAACGCCCTACTATGGACAGTTACGTGGACATTCCGAGCGAGAATTGCAGCTCGTGACTGAGGAGCTGCGTCAACAGAATCGGAAGAGTCACCTGCCTTCTGCAATTACGGCGAAGCGCATCGCTGAGTTTCTGACAAAAATTGAGGAGCACGAACCGATTCTGCTGCAACAGATACGCGATCAAGAAACGCGTGAAGTGCTCTATGCGCTTGAAGCCACAGAGAGGGTGCAAGAGCTTCCAGAGGGGTTGCCTGAACGGGTGGAAGCAAGCGTGTCCACTCACCAGGAAGAAGAGGCTGCTCTGCTTTCCCCTATCAATCTTGCGACGTTGCAGGTGTATGAGGAGTATCAGTAATGGAAGATGATCGAACGACAACGAAAGGACATTCCTTCTCGCTGACCTTACCCACAGAAGCTCACGTCCGTCTCACACATTTTAAAGAAACAGCCATCTTTCACCCTCTTTTGGAGCAGGTTGATACACAGCTGATGCACGCCATCTTGGAACCAGCAGGCTTTGCTCATGTGCTACTCTATGGACCGAGTGGTGTGGGCAAGTCTACCCTCGTTCGGCAGATTGCCAAGCGGTTCAACGAGGCACTGGCAACATCCTCTCATGGAAAAAACTCCTCAGTGCCTGTGATGCTTGTAGAAACACGGCCAGCCGACGGCGAACTCTTTAATCGTACGGATTACTACCGTACAGCCCTACGAACCCTCGGCGAATCGTCTTTTGAGCGACGCTTCCTCGTAGATATTGGGATGGATCAGGTCGTGGAGAAGAAACAAGCAGGACGCCCATCGACCCGCTATCAAGATTCGCCAGAACTGCGCCATGCGTTGGAAGACGCTCTGCCACGACATGGTGTTCGGGCAGTCATTCTCGATGAAGCGCAACATCTCATGCAAGCAAGTAATGGAGCGAAACTTGTCGATCAGTTAAATTGGATTAAAAGCATGACGAATGTGACAGGGGTTGTTCATGTATTACTGGGTACCTATGATTTGTTGGCCTTCCGTAATCTTTCTGGGCAAACGGCTCGACGCGGCCTGGATATTCATTTCCCTCGGTACCAATTTCAACAAGAGCCAGATCGCCTCGCATTTCAAAATGCCTTACTCACACTACTCAAACAAGTTCCTTGTCAGCTAGACGTAGAAGCGTTGATACAACACTGGGGCTACTTCTATGAACGCAGCATTGGGTGTATTGGCGTCCTCAAAGAGTGGTTGGTTCGAGCAACAGCATTAGCCTTGCGCGAAGGGGGTGAGCATCTCCTGCTTTCACACCTTCAGAAACGTGCTCTCTCCGACACACAGTGCGAGCGGATGGCCCTAGAAGCCAAGAGTGGAGAAGATGAACTGCACTACACGAACCAGCACCACGAGCATTTATTACGCTTGCTTGGAATGGATGGAAATCCTGAACATGCACCTAAGCCTTCCGCGAGTATACACTTACCCCACGAGGTGCAACTCATCCCAGATACAGTTCCATCCGTGAAGACACCCAAAAGACGCGTCGGCGAGCGCTCTCCGCAACGCGATCCAGTGGGTGAAACAGTGCATGAAGAGAAAGAGAAATCAACCAAGTGCTCCTATTTGGGTAAGATTGATCTGGATATCGTTCGTCTGACACAAGCAAACATCTCAAAAGTAATATGTCCTGTCTGTGGTGCTGCGCGAACAGTTCGTATTCAGGGAACAACGGTGGTCTTTCCCACGCACAAGCACCTGGAAAGGGGTATGACACGAGATGTCTCACGATGGATGAAACAAGAAGCAGGATGGGTCCTCTTCAAACAAGGAGAGTAAGGAGTAATCATGAAACGTACGACTGTCCAGGAAAGGTAGACACGATGACAACACAGAACATACCCGTTAGTCCACGCATTGCTTCATTGCACCAGGCATTGCTCTTTGGAAATGGAGCCGTTCTTGAAACCTTCTGGCAAGAAGTCACTGCACAGGGTACACCTCTTCTTGAACCAATTGAAGGAGACGAGACGCACTCGCTTGTGACCTTCTTATGGCGTGAGCAAGCAGACACACGCAATGTTGTGATCTGTGCTGGTCCCGCAGGTTGGAAACACCCAACGAAGAACCAGATGGTTCGCTTATTGGAGACAGACCTCTGGTACAAGACGTACCAAGTACGCTCGGACCTCCGCACTATTTACTTGCTTTCGCAGAATGATCCTTTGACTGGAGAAGACTATTCTCCAGAAGATTTTGGCACACGCCTTGTCCCTGATCCACTCAACCCTCAGTCCTTCGTTTTTCCTCAAGATGAAGAAAGCCCTGATGAGAAGATGCTGGTTGTGTCGGTGCTCGAACTGCCAGATGCGCCACAACAACCCTGGATTGTCTCTCACTCAAATGATGCCAAAGGACACGTTGAGACGCATCATCTACACAGTACTATTTTGGGGAATGAGCGCCGTGTGTATGTCTATACACCTCCTGACTACACAACAAGTGGTGAAGCCTATGGTCTCTTGATGGTATTTGACGGCTGGGCATACATCCACATGGTTCCTACTCCTACCATCCTGGACAATCTACTCACTCAGGGGATGATTCCACCACTCGTCGCCGTTCTGCCTGACAGCCTAGATCAAGAGACGCGTAGTCGCGAGTTGCCCTGTCATCCATCTTTTGTTGAGTTCTTGCTCCAAGAGCTTCTGCCGTGGGTTCATTCGCGGTATCATGTCACCAACGATCCTGCACAGACGATTGTTGCTGGGTCAAGCTATGGTGGACTGGCAGCCGCTTTTGCGGCACTGCGAGCTCCTGATCACTTTGGAAAGGTTCTGTCCCAATCAGGTGGTTTTTGGTGGGACAAGGATGCAGAAGACCACATCTCGCAGGAATGGCTTACCCAGCAATTCATGACTCATCCTCGTCTTCCGCTCGATTTTTATATAGAGGTCGGTTTGAAGGAAGATGGAGACATGGTCTCCAGTAATCGTCACCTTCGCGATGTGTTAGTCCTCAAGGGATATGAGGTTGACTATGCTGAGTTTCATGGTGGGCATGATTATATTTGTTGGAGAGGGTCATTCGCGGATGGCTTGCTCAAACTGATCGGGAAGACGAAAGAGGAGGAGTATTTGTTCTCAAATCACCCCTATTTGTGACAGTTGTAGGCAGTAAACATATTTGCCACGAGCAATCTGGCTCCTTTTCAAGGTAGTAAATGCCTCGAATGGGGAATGAGCGTGACATACAGAGATAGATGTAAGCACCAAATGGCTATATTTAGTCTTCTTGTTACACCCTCTTCTTGTGATGAAACGACAAGTTTTATGAAAGTACATCCGTACAGTTATATTTCGTCTGGTTTAACTTTGGCTTGTTATTGACGCATATATCTGCCATTGAGGAGATACTGACTCATATCCCTGCCAAGTGGCAAATTATCAAGTCAAGTCACAAAAATACTGTGTGTTAAAACGTGATACACAGTATTTTATTAATCATATTCACAACATCCATAAGGCGTGCTAGATTGCCAGATAATCTTTTTTCTGCCCTGTTATAAGCAGGATAAACTGGTACATAGCAAACAATTCAAGTGCGAAGGGAAGATAGCCCAAATAGCCAAGAACAGGCATCTCGAAGATTTTCAAGAAGCCAACATAGGAAATGGTGTAGTACCATTTGGGGAGCGCGAGATAGTTCCACATCTCCCAGAGAAAGCCACAGCAAAGACCTGCAAGCGGTAAGACGAAGAAGTGCCAATCCCCTACCGCAATATGTGCTAACGCTGACTTTCTACCAAAAAGGTTATTTATAGGATCAAGGAGTAGCACGATGCTGAGCCAGATCAAGACAAAGCAATACTTGGGAAAAAGCCAGGGCAGAATCAGACACGCAATACCTAACGCGACAAGCATTATGGTTATCCACAGTGGTAAACGAGGACCAACCTCGTTCGCAGGGAGTCTTGGTCGCCATAGTTCAAAGGTGGAAAGAAATTCCGCTGTTTCCATAACGGCTGGCAAGACGGTACTGAAGTTAAGACTGGCAAGTAGAATGTAGGCCAGAGGCGTATAGGGTTGATCCATGCGATAATGCCAGTTTTGCACCGGCATGTTCAATACCTCGAATGTCCACCAGAAAATGCTCGAAATTCCGAAAAGTTGCACATAACGCCAGCGCATTCTAGTCAGGAGCGACTCACCATGACGCATGACGACAAGTGCGTCCATAAAGACGATATAGCCAAACCAGAGTGGAAAGAAGCTATAGCGGTACAATGGGTCGATGCGTGACCATGAACTGATCCACGCTATGAGGCACAAGGCAAGCCCTGCAAAGCCATATTTAGGAAAGTTTTTTGCGTGTGTGGTGGATGTTGTAAACACTAGTTTTTATTCTCTGCTTGCTCTACTATCATATTGCGCAACTGCGCGACAACATTCGTTAGATCCCCCGGTAGATAGACGCCGGGAATGTGCGAAACAATATGAGCGTGATGCGTAAAAACCTGTCCCCCAAAGGCAAAAATTGGACGAGGTGCTGGCATCTTTTCGATTTGATGAGCTAAGTCCATTACTGACGTGAGATACGCAGGCATTGTCAAGGAAGCGCAAAGTAGGGCAGGTGCAAGCTTACGAACAGATTGCATCAACCCCTCAATCTCTATATTCTGTCCTAGATAGATAACACGTACTCCACTACGACGCAAGAAAAGTGATAGCATAAGTGGCGCCAGTTCATGGAGTTCCCCGGGAGCGCAAAAGACTATTGCTATCAAGCCAGTAGTCATACTTGGTGTCACATAGAATAGGTTGGTGAGTAACGCGCGAAAAAAGTTACTCGCAAAATGCTCTATTGACACTGTAATTATTCCATCAGCCCAAAGCTGTCCAATTTGCCACATTGTAGGCGTAATCAACTCACTGCAGACCTGCTCAAGCGGATAAATTGCTAGCATCGATCCCATAATCATATTTGCTAGCGATTCGTCAAGTTGATTGAACGCTTCGATGAGACGCTCTCGCACAAGACGCATACTGTAAATTATTGGAAAGGTATTTTGTGTATACCTCGCACTTTCCGTTCTTCCTGTACTCCTAATGCCATTTACACCCGTGTACTGTTGCTCGCGTGTATCTAACGATTGAGTTCGCTCATTCAGCAATGGTACTGCATCGAATGCTCTCTCTGACTCGACGAAGAGTGTGCTTTCGCTTTTCGTCTGAGGTTCGTCGCTTTTGTGACGAAACAGTGCGATAGCTTGGCTAATCGACATGCCCGCGTTAACACGTTCTTTGAGCCAGCGAATCATTACAATATCGCGTTCAGTGTACAAGCGATAGGCGTTATCGGCTCGCTCTGGCGAAAGGAGCGTGTAACGTCGTTCCCACGCGCGAAGAGTTGCCGCAGGAACACCTGTTTGCTGCACAACCGCCTTCGTATTGAACATAGGAGTGTCTGAATACAACCCTAGATCGGGTCTTTCGTTTGACCTCCCCTGTACCGTCATATGTTCTCTCCGGTCTTTGCTGTCTTTAACGCGAAGAACAATGCATACCACTCATCGTGTCGGTGCTCGTAGCATATCATACTGTATATAGTGCGTCTATGTTTTGCTTGTATTTGTAAAAGCTTTGTCACAATCGTGCAGTTCTACTGTAAGGATGCAAAAGCAACGACATATGGGTAATCTTTCTTCGCTTTTCAGGTTTCTATTCTTTCATACCATGTGGTAGGAGATGATCTACCGAACTGTGGAGGCGAGGCAGTCATGAAGCTGAGGGAAGTATTGTATTTCCAATGTGAGTGTATTTTGAGACTCAATCATATGAAGGTGTGGGAACTATCGGTTTCAAATTAAGGTGAAAACTGGGTACAAAAGCTAAGCTCGAACGCTTTGATATATCCTCGGTTATCCCAGGGCGCATACTATGTGTACCACTCAAGCTTGTAGTAAGAGGTTCCGCTGGAAAGCCCCTTTTTTGGTTTTTCACATGCGTCGTGCTATATAGCGAGAGGAAGAGTGAAGGTAACGCTCGTCCCTTGTCCTTGTGTGCTTTCGGCACCAATGTTACCTTTGTGGGCAACGATGATGGCCTTGACGATGGAGAGACCTAGACCACTTCCACCTGTTGCACCTGTACGCGAACGGTCCGCGCGATAGAAGCGTTCAAAGATGTGTGGCAAGTCTTTTGCGTCAATTCCCACGCCTGTATCGCGAACGGATACACTCAGCATCTTCCCATCTTTTTGAGCAGAGACGGTGATTGTTCCTCCACTAAGCGTGTGACGACGAGCATTGTCAAGCAGGTTGAGCAAGACCTGAGTGATACGGTCACTATCCGCGCATACAAGTGGTGTAGATGGGGCAATCTTATTGGCAATAGTAATTCTTGCCTCGTCACACTCGGGTGAGATAACGGCGAGTGTCTCATCAACAAGTGACGCGAGGTCGAGCGGTGCAAGGTCGAGCTTGATCTGACCCAACTCTAGCGACGACATCTGTTGCATGTCGGCAACCAGGCGGCGTAGGCGTTGTACCTCGCGCCCGATGAGTTGTGCGGTCTCGTGCCGTTCCGCTGGTTTTGAGATCAGGTCATCTGCTAAAGCTTCACTAAAGCCCTGTACCGCTGTTAGTGGTGTTGCGAGATCGTGCGCGATATTGGCGATCAGGTCGCGGCGCATCCTATCCTGTTGGCGTAACTCGTTTACATCTGACTCGATAGTATTGGCCATCGCGTTAAACGTGAGGGCAAGTTCACTTAACTCATCCTTTGACTTGGGAACCGCGACTCGCTCGGTATATTTGCCGCGTTTCATCTGCTCAGCTGCAATCGTGAGTGCTTCAACAGGTCGTGTGAGACGACGTGCCATGAGCAGGCTAAAAAGAATAACGATGAGTGAAATTCCAATACCACTAGTTATTACGGCGATATTTACGTTTGTAAGAAATGCGCTTGGTGTTCCAGTAGGATACTGCTCTATCTGAGTAAGTAGCATAGCTCCGATGACTTTCCCATGCGCTTGACCAGGGGGGTAAATGGGGACACTTACGTAGACAAATGACACTGGACCTTCGTCCGACATGAGTTGGAAACGTCCTTGTACCTCTTGCCCTTTGAGGGCTTGCACAAGACCCTTGCTGATTGTATTACCTGCACCTCCTGTAAGTATTCTCAGACTATCCAAAGGAGAAACAAGCTGACCATTCGCACTAACTACAATTGGAGAATCCAGGCTAAAATGATCTATTGCTGGTTTAACACCATCAAACATGCCTGTTGTGCTGTTATAGCTTTGAGCAATGAGAGGTGCTTCAAACTCTGCCCGTGTACGCAGACTGTCTATTTGCACAGTGGCAAAATAACTTTGAATGGCTAACAAGACCACAATAGCGAGGATGAGGATTGCTCCGAGCGCAACCATAAGGTAGCTCAATACCAGTTTGACGCGTAGGCTCAGTGGGGGATGGTGAAGGTATAATCGCATTCCTCTCTCCCCTTTACAACTTCCCTGCTGTCGTGTTTGCTGGAACAAACTTATAGCCTACGCCCCACACGGTCTGAATATATTGGGGTGCATCCTCTACCGCTTCGAGTTTTTTTCGTAGCGTGCCGATATGTACATCAACGGTGCGCCCGTCGCCAAGGTAGGTGTAGCCCCACACTTGATTGAGTAGTGCCTCTCTTGTGAAGACGCGATCAGGAGCAGAGGCCAGCGTAACGAGCAAATCAAACTCTTTGACCGTCAACGTCACCTGTTGACCCTCAATGATAACACGTCGTGCTGGAATGCTGATGTTGAGACTGCCAAAGTGAAGCTCTTCACTACTTTTCTTTTGTACATTTTCCGGAGTTTGATCTTGCTCCTTAGAAGTGTTTTGTGAGGAGACTGCACTTCTACGCAGAATAGCTTTGACACGGCTTACCAATTCGCGTGGGCTAAACGGCTTTACAAGATAGTCATCGGCTCCCATCTCTAATCCTGAGATGCGGTCCTCTTCACCTTGACGCGCGGTAAGCATCAGAATAGGTGTACTCGCCCATGCACGAATGCGACGGCATACCTCCATTCCGTCGAGTGCGGGTAGCATCAAGTCAAGAATGACCAGATCAGGGTGTTCGCGAGCATGAAGTTCCAAGCCAGCAACACCATCGCTCGCACTGAGTACGGTGTAGTCCGCCTGCTCTAAGTAGAGGCGAATCACCTGTGTAATATTTGCTTCGTCTTCAATAACCAGTATCTTCATAGTTACAAGTATAGCAGGAACGTATATAAAAAACAGCAGGAAATTGTAAAGTTTGTGTGAGAGCAAAAAATGCAGCGTTTATAGTGTTTTTGTCAACAGTCCCAGTTTCTCCATCGCTATGTATGCGGCAGCAATTTGCCCCTGTACTGCAAAACGGCCAGAATGAATAAGTTCTAGCAGCTCACCAGGGGTGACAAGCAAGTTTTCGATCTCTTCGGCGGGATCAAGTTTCTGCTCACCTGTCTTGCTCACCTCGCATGCGAGATACCACCAGATGCGCGTGATTGCACTCGTGGGATTAGCAATCATTTCGGCAAGCAACTCTATCTTGTCAGGCTGGGCACTGTATCCACTTTCTTCCATTAACTCTCGTTTCGCAGCTACTAAAGGGTCGGCCTCATCTTCGTCGATGCCTCCGGCTGGAAACTCTAACACATATTCGCCAATGCCATGTTTGTATTGGTTGTTGATAAGGAAGCGACCGTCAGCAGTAAAGGGTACAACACCGACCCATCCACGATTTTCCGTGATGTAGTAGTTGGGAAGGACAGTGCCATTGGGAAGCACGACGCGCTCACTACGTACCTTCAAATAGGGCGTGTCAATCACCTGGTAGGTGGAGAGTACCTTCCATCCATGTTCTGGTTGAGTCATCTCTACTCTTTCTCTGTACTGTTATAGCGTGTGTAGAGAAAGAAGGTTATGCATTCTCCCAACCGTTAGTCCCTACACCAATCATCACTGCTCTTTCGTTAACCTAATTAAGCCCTTACTATTATAGCTCCGTTTCGTTGACTGTCTCCTCATGAAGAGGCTCTGTCGTGTCTGTTTCACGCAAGAGGAAACGCTGAATTTTTCCTGTCGCTGTTTTGGGAAGTGCAGGAAGGAATTTGATTGTGCGCGGATATTTGAACAAGGCCAGTTTCTCCTTGACGAATGTCTTTAACTCATCTGACAATGCCTCGGATGGTACATATTCCTCGCGCAGCACAACATATGCTTTTGGCTTGATCAGTTTCTCCTCATCAATGGCTCCGACCACCGCAGCTTCTAACACCGCCGGGTGTGCGATGAGGGTGTTCTCGACTTCAACGGGCGAGACCCATTGTCCACCGACCTTGAGCATATCATCGGAACGTCCACAATACCAGTAATAGCCATCGGCGTCCTGATAATATTTGTCACCTGTCGCAATCCATTGACCGTTGATTGTGTTTTTTGTCTTTTCGTGCTTGTTCCAATACTGGGAAGTGATACTATCGCCTGCGATAAGCAGGTTACCAATGCTCCCTTGCTCAACAACCTGTCCAACTTCATCGGTGATCTTCGCTTGATAGCCTGGAACCAGTTTTCCAGTACTACCTGGGCGTAGTTCTCCGGCTCGATTACTGATAAAGATATGAAGTATCTCGGTTGAGCCGATGCCATCCAAAATTTGTACGCCAAAGGTCTGCTCCCAACGTCGCAGAATATCGGCAGGTAGAGCTTCGCCAGCCGAGACGCAGATACGTACTGAGGAGAAATCGAAGCGTTTTTCAACGTCAGGCAAGGCGAGCATACTGCCATAGAGTGTGGGTACACCAAAAAAGATTGTTGGGCGATACTGCTCAACTACCTTGAACATATCCTCTGCCAAAGGTCGTCCAGGGTACAAAACTGTGCTAGCTCCAACGCCGAAGGGGAAGTAGAGCCCATCTCCTAAGCCATAGGCAAAATACAGTTTCGCGGCGGAGAAGGCAATATCATTTTCGTGAATACCAAGAACCGGTTTCGCATAATATTCAGTACAATAGAGCATATCGTGTTGTAAATGAACACAGCCTTTGGGAAAGCCAGTGCTTCCAGAGCTATAAAGCCACAAGGCGCTATCATCTTTATGTGTCTCCGCGGCCTGTAGCGATGACGATGCCTTACTCACAAATTTCTCAAAATCATGCAGCGTCGCGGTTTCTGGCTCAGTGATGCCAACAACGATGATATGCCGTAAATATTTGAGTTGTGGGCGAATATGTTGAATTGTTTGCCAGATTGACGCATGCACAAAGAGTGCTCGTGCCCGACAATCGTTCAAAAGATAAATATAATCATCGGGTCGTAATGCTGTGTTCATCGGGACAATAACGGAGCCGATTTTAATTGTGCCAAAGAAGGCCGCCGGAAACTGTGGCGAGTCTAGCAAAAGTAAGGCGACGCGCTGCTCAAGGTCAATGCCAAGATTGAGCAGGCCAGTGCCGACGCGATTAGCAAGTTCGGCAATTTGTGCATAGGTGTAAGTCACACCTTCGGAATAAACGGCAACCTTTGAACCTCGTCCCTCCGTGATGTTGCGGTCAAGGAACGCGGTAGCAGCATTGAATGCATCGGGGACAATGATCTGTGGCGTGGATATATTAGCTGCGAGCGATCTATGGAGCATTGGACACACCTCTTTTCAGCAGTGAAGCAAAAAGTACGTGGGCTTGAGAGAGGCAAAGCCTCTAACACTACTATACCACTAGATGTGCCTTGTTGGAAGATGTGTTGTTCATCTCCTTTAGTATACTTCCGCGAACGGTGAGATTGCGCTAATCGAGCAACTCTGCGATGATGTCCAGCAACTTGTTGAGATCTACAGGTTTGCTCATACCGACCATATGACGGTCTTGAATGTCGTATTGCAGTACACCAGCGGTAATTAAGATAGCGGGAATATGTGCTAAGCGTGGTACAGCATGTAAATGGTCATAGAGTTCAAGACCATTCATGTTTGGTAGGTGATAATCTAGCAAGAGCAGATCAGGTATTGTCTCTTTGACGATTTCTAGTGCTTGTGTGCCACTCATAACAAGCAAAGGAGTATAAATATTCTCATCCACAAGTACCTGTACGAACATCTCACCAATAGAAGGGTCGTCTTCAACAATTAAAATGGTTTTTAAGGGGGCTTGTACTGCGTGAGAGGCTAGCTCTCCATCCGTTGACATAATCTTTTTCTCTCATGAATACTAGTAAGATTGGCACAGCAATAGAGTGCTTTTTATAGTACGTTCTTAGCGTAAAACAGGTTTCAGCAGATTCTATTATTTCATGCTCAAGAAAAACAAAAACTCGTGATTGCCATCACGTCCTGTTATAGGCGAATTTGTCACTTCTTGCACCTGGAACGGTGTATGAAGTGGTATCCATTCCTGTAAGTCGTGAAGAACACGTTCATGCACAAGAGGATCACTGATAACGCCGCTTCCCCTATCTACCTCGGCCTTACCAGCCTCAAATTGTGGCTTGACTAGGGCAACAACCCATGTGTCACGTGTGTGTAGAAGCAGGGGTGCAAGTGCAGGTAGTACGAGCCGCAACGAGATAAATGAGACATCAATAACGGCGCACTGCATGGCTTCGGGTAGTGTTGTTAAGTGTCGGATATTGGTATGCTCCATAACGACGACACGTGGGTCCTTGCGTAGTGTCCATGCAAGTTGTCCATGTCCAACATCGACTGCATAGACGCGTGTGGCGCCATGCTCTAAGAGACATTGCGTGAAGCCGCCAGTTGAGGCTCCAACATCAATTGCGATGCGGCCTGTTGGATCAAGATGAAAGGTATCAAGTGCTTTTTCGAGTTTGAGACCACCACGACTAACAAATTTGAGTTCGGGCGAGATCGCGGCCATATGGCAATCGGCGTCAAGCTGCACAAGCGTTCCTGGCTTATCCACCATACGTTCCCCCACGTATACCTGTCCTGCCATGATTAAAGCCCGCGCTCGCTCACGACTGGGAGCTAACCCGCGTCGGACCAGTGCCACGTCTAACCGCTCTTTGTTTGACGCCATATCCCTATTCTTTTCTTGATGCAGTCGAAATATCTCTATTGTAGTAGATGAGCGCACCTGCACCGACGAGTCCCACGTCATGACCAAGTTCTGCTAGCACGATGTGGGCGGCTTTGCGTGGCACCATCATCGTGCGCTCCTCGACAATACGCCTTGCGGGGTCTAACAGTAATGCTCCCATCTGTGTCACACCACCACCAAGGATGATCTTTTCAGGATTGAAGATATGGATAATGTTGACAAGCCCTACTCCAAGAGCTTCTGCTGCTGTATTGATGATCACTCGGGCGAGTAGAATTCCTGCCTCAGCCGCAAGTGCAACGGTGCGTGCTGTGACATGCATTGGCGTGCCCGATGTGAATGCTACGACATCTTCAGGCGTGCTAGCCCTCGCATTCTTTCTGTCCTGTGGTTGATGCTCACGTGCGAATGCGAGTAGTTCATTCCCTTTACCATGTGCAATTGCATCATTTGCATGTCGAGCGATGCCTGTGCCAGAGGCGATACGCTCAAGGCAACCAATATTACCACAATTACAACGTTCACCACGCCAATCAACGGTCATGTGTCCTAGTTCAGCCGCTGTACCACTCGTGCCCTCTAAAATCCTACCATCGGTAATGACGCCACCGCCAATGCCCGTACTAATTGTAAGATAAACCATATCACGGCTCCCGCGACCAGCCCCAAACATATACTCACCCAGTCCAGCGGCGTTGGCGTCATTTTCCACAAAAATAGGGACATGAAACTGCTCATTGAATAGTTTACGTACAGGCACATTCTCCCATCCGGGCAGATTTGGTGGCGCATACACAATACCTGTATGGCTATTGAGCGGTCCAGGCGCACCAATACCAATGCCTGCAATCTGGTCAAGCGAAACCTCGGCCTTCTCAAGAGCCTGTTGAATTGCTTGAAAGATGCGCGGGAAAATGTGCTCTGGTAGAGGATTTTCTCCTGTGAGCAATCCTATGCGCGACAAAAGTGTCGCGCCACGTAATACCGCTACCCGCAGTTGAGTTCCACCGAGATCAACTGCCACTACTATCGGTAAATTCTCAGATGCCTCAACAGGCGTCCTTTCGTTCTCACTCTGCATGTCCCATAAGCCCCCAGCCAATAAAGTAGTAATCTTTGTTAGATAATACTCTATTTAAAAGATAGGAACAAGAGAGGGAAGAGATTACATCCCCTTAATGTTTATAGGTGGCAGATGAACAAAGATGTTGCTCATTGAGTAAATACGATGAAATTGGACGTGTTGGTAAAGGTGACAAACCATTTTTATGATAGAGCTTTAGCTGATATGAACCAGTTGACGGACCAACCGCGACAAGTGAGAACTTTTGCAAGAAATCCGGCTCTTGCTTTACAGCTTTAGAAACGGTGTCCCCGTGCGTAAATATAACCCAGTCAACCGTTGCGCCAGGATTGTGCAACGCCTGTTGCCATCGCCCACCCGACCTCTCATAGACAACATTGCTAAAGCGGATATCTGATTCTGATTCAGAGAGCAAAAACGGAAATTCGGCATGGAGAATACGACCACCATTGTAGTGCTGTTGAAGATAGAGATTGATGGAATACGATTGGACACAGAAGGGAGGATTCGCGCTCGCGATAATCGAAATTACACCTCCTCTTGCTACCCAAATAGACTGTGAAACAATAATCAAGACGATAACAACTCTTATAAATGCCAGAGACCACTTGTTTCCAAATACAAACACTTTTCGAGACACATGAGTTGGAATGAGTGTTGCAATGAATATTGCTGCCGGTGCTATCATCTCAGAACCGAAGCGAGCGTTGAAAAGACTATATCCTTCGCTAAAGGGAATAAGGCCGAGTGGATAAAATTTCTCACCACTGTAAAACAAGTTGACCTGACCACCATATAAAGCGGCACAATAGAAAACGAATGGCGCGAGAAATGAGAGGACAGCTAGTGTGTCAGGTGCTTTCCATCTTCTTACCACGAAAAGCAAAAGTGCTATAATTGCTAAGAGCGTCAGTCCTATTCCCATTGTTTCAACCGTGTCAATTGAATACAAACGCACATCTGTTATAAGATTATGACGCACTAAATTGTCCATCGTCCCTTGTATCCCTGACATTGTTTGTGCTTGTGAAGAAGACGAGCCACGTATAAAGAACAGTGGATCACCGAAGATTATTTTTCCCCATATCAGCCAAAGGCTAATACCTAGATTACCGAGCACAGAAAATACTATGATATTTCCTTCAATGTTCCGTAATGTCTGTTTTTTCAACAGGCCAGTGGCGATAATCATGATAGGAAATATACCTGCTAGCACCCATCCATCGTAACGTGCTAACGTTGCCAAACACGTACTTGCAGCCGCGAGCAACAAGTATCTGCGCTTGTCTTCTTGCGCCCATACCATGAGGTAGTAGCATGCCATTGTAAATGTAACCCAACATACAGGTTCGGTAAGTGGTGTACTTTGTAAATAGAGTACATTGGGATTTAACACAAATACCATCGTACCGATAAAACTTGCGACACTACTTTTTGTAAGTCTACGAGCCGCAAGAAAAATGTATACCGTCGCTAGTAGGTAGCATCCTGTGCCAACAATAATGCCCGCAATACCCGTCGTCCAGAGATAGTCATTCCAGATAAATGGGAGCATAAGCAGGTGTGGCAAGGGCAACCAATTTCCTCCAAGCTGTGATAAGCCTGGAGTTGCACTGTCGATGACGCTTCGCGCGATGAGCGAGTGCGAAAGCGAGTCGTTGTAGATAAGCACCAGGTGATGTTGGCATACATAAAGGGTAGAAAGAAGACTCGCGACACAGGCTATAACAAGGGTTGCAATAAGCCACCGATCTTCAATATGAGGGAACTGCATGCGCTGTACAGCATTCTTTTCTAACTGTGAACTGAGTTTTTTTCGTACAACGGATACGCGATCAGTAGTTGTCCCAAACTTAGGTGTTGAGATAGACAGTTCTTTTAACATTGTCCCAGCGGTGAATGCCTGTATGTGCATTGTTGGCATGGAAGACACTGCGACACGCTCCTCTGCGTTCGCTGTATCATAATGAACTTTTGGCTCCGGCTTGTTCGCTACTGCCAGGTGATTGCCGTGCTGAGTTTTTTCCCAGTGATGTGGCTTAACAATCAATTAATAGAACGCAATGAACGCAGAGGTACTCATCATAATCCAATAAAGAGGAATCAGCAGTACCCATTTTATAAGAGCGTATTCTTTCCGCTTCAAACATCCCACGATATGGAGGTATATGTAGAAAAAATTTCCAAAGATCAAACATGTACTGCCAAGATACAAGATGGGTGTTGGAAAAAGTTCATGAAAAAGAGAGACTGGATGAAAAATCAGGAAAGTAATGGATAGTGCCCACATGAAAGGATTGATGAGAAGTACAATTGTCCAGGCACCAACAATCAGTTGTAGTGAAAAGAATTTGCTGAAACGCTTTTGTTTTAGGGTTTGCAAAGGGGTACGCATATGTACAAGATATGTCTGAAGGTAGCCTTTAATCCAGCGTGAACGTTGAAAAAGCCATGTTCTTGGATTGGATGTAGCCTCCTCATAGGTTGTGCTATCAAGTACAGCCGTTTTGAGTTGGTACTGCGAAATTCGTAGTCCTGCATCACAGTCTTCAGTAACATTAAATGCATCCCATCCACCTAGAGCACGTAATACCTCTGTTCGGAAGTGGTTGGATGTTCCACCAAGGGGAAGAGACAGGCCAGTGCGTTGTAAACCAGGGAGCATAACATCAAACCACATACTGTACTCGGCGGTGAACCAACGTGTCAGGAGGTTTTGCTTTGCATTGTAAAAGTTAAGTTTTGCTTGCACACAAGCGACATCTGGCCCTTTATTCGCAAATGTCAGGACGGCTTTTTTGAGCTGATCCGACTCCGGTTTATCTTCTGCATCAAAAATAACGACAAATTGTCCTTTTGCCTGGAGGAGTCCAAAGTTACAGGCGCGCGGCTTTGTTTGTGGAGAGCCTTTAGGAACCATCAAAATCGTAAACGAGGACGGTAATTGCATCATATACAACGCTGCACGCGTCTCATTGTCGTTTTCTTCAGTGAGAAAAAGAACCTGAAGCTTGTCTTGAGGATAATCCAATGCCTTCATCGCTTCAACGAATTGTGGTACCACTGCGACCTCTTTGTAGAGAGGACACAGAATAGTGTAGGAAGGCCACTCGACGCCAAAGGTGTCTAACTGATTGATAACCTCACTTTCAATCTGCTCCCCAGAGCCGCTGCTAAATGCATTTGATGCCAGGACTGCGCTTATAGAGAAACCAACAATATAAAGAGCTGTAATTACTGCTACTGTAATGGTGAGCATCATAGTGTGCAGGAGAAAGAGACCCACAAACCAGTATAAAACGAAGATACCAATGATAGTAGCCTGATCTGGTGTAATCACCTTGAACGCTGAAAGATGCTCTTGAAAAGGCGCGAAGGTACGAATTTCACGGTTGCCCACCTTTTTAGTTGCAAGCGATGCTTGTTGATACGCTTGGATTTGGTCTTGTGAGTCAGACACGCCTTTGTTGGTCTTGAACCAGCGTATGTAATACTCTACACGTTCTCGTATATGTGGATCTGTTGACGGAAACCACGTCTCAGGTCTAGGAGTCGTCGTTGGTGTAACCGTGAGAGGAGGTGTCTGTGGCACTGTTGGTAGTGGTGTTAGAGGTCCTCCAAGCGGGATGTTTTGCTCCATAGCTTGTGCCTGAAACCAAGACGCACCAGAAGATTGAGCTATACCATCAATAGCATGTGATGTCTGCTCTCTATATAAATCAAATTGCTTTGTCATGCTTGATATGTTTCTTTCTGTGATTGTACTTGTAAAAAGGGGTAGTAATGTCGGGAGAAAAGTAGATATGTACTTTTTTGTCGCAAGAAGGCCAACCGCATCATAAATCTTTCTAAAACGCAGGTAAAAACAAAGAAAACATTCTTATATAGCTTCTACGAATATTCAAATGTGCATATTTACGAATATGACATGCACGAAATCTTTTTATCTACTACACTCCAGGTGAAACTTTTAAATTCGAATGTATCTATTTATATTCTTTACAGATTATCAGTACGCCTATATAGTCTATGCTGAGAAATGGTTGATGTTTGGTTACAAATGAATATCTATGGTTGTAAATTCATAACATGCCAACATGTTTAACTCACGCGATGTGCAAGTTTCTTTGAAATCACGCTCAAAAGGACCTTTGTAAGTGCAAATTCCGTCGAAAGCTTATCAAATTTGCGCTCAATTAAAAAAATTGCACATCGCGTTAACTCAAAAATTTGAGAAACTAGAAACATAAAACATTCTCTTATCACTTTTCACCATTCTTATCTTTATGTATGAATACAACTATATATTTAAATATAATCTATAAATTTATAAATAAGAGATACTTTTCAAATTAATTTGGTGATACTATAAGCGAACAAAAAAGTTATATAAAATATATGAAATACTAGTAATATCTTAACTAATTTACTAATTTCGCAACCATAAATACATGAATTCTCTATATCTTTGATAAGAATATATAGTAATATACATTGGAGTAATCGTGTACTATAAAATATGTAACACGTAAGTGATTAAGTTAAATAGCAATGGTTCATTTATAGTAATATTTTGGTAGAATTCTTTTTCTGTAAGAAAAGAAAAAGGGAAGGTACTTATGATCTCTGTTGCGCAACCTTTGCTTGGACGTGCTGAGGAAGAAGCGGTACTGGAGGTGATACGCTCCGGTCAAATTGCTCAAGGCAAACATGTAGAAGCATTTGAAAGATGTTTCGCGAAGACATGTGCTAGCGATGAAGCTGTCGCAATTTCTTCGGGAACGGCTGCGCTACACCTTGCATTACTTGCCCACAACGTGGGACCTGGTGATGAAGTTATAACAACGCCATTTAGTTTTGCTGCAACTGCTAATGTAATTATATTGGTTGGAGCCCTACCTGTATTTGTCGATATCGATCCTGATACGTACACGATGCATCCGGATTTAATAGAGGCAGCTATCAGTACGCACACGAAAGCTATCATGCCTGTGCATCTTTATGGTCATCCCTGTGCTATGAAGCCTCTACTAGAAATTGCGAAAAAATATCATCTCGCGGTTATAGAGGACGCCTGTCAGGCACATGCAGCGACAATAGAAGGGCAACCAGTGGGCAGCTTTGGCACTGGATGTTTCTCGTTCTATGCAACAAAAAACATTACTACTGGCGAGGGTGGCATGCTGACAACGAATGATCCGGCTATAGCGGAGCGTGTACGCATGATGCGTAGTCATGGGCAAAAAGAACGCTATAAACAAGGTCATCATGGGTCATAACCTACGCATGACTGATATTCAAGGCGCCTTAGGGGTGTTGCAGGTTAAAAAATTAGAGGAATTGACAAAGCAACGCATTGCTAATGCGAACTATTTAACGCGCCATCTACAAGGATCGTTACAGACGCCAATTACGCTTCCTGGTTGTCGCCATGTTTTTCATCAATACACTGTGCGCATTCCTAAAAATCGTAACGTTTGGATACAGCAGCTAAGTTCACGAGGTATTGGAACAGCAATACATTATCCTACTCCTATTCATCAACAACCATTTTATCAAGAGCATCCCAACTTATGGCGTTTCGGCTCATCACTGTCAAATGGGCATTTACCTATGGCAGAGGCAGCTGCGCGTGAAGTCCTCGCACTACCAGTACATCCAGCATTATCTGAAAATGATCTGGCAACAATTACAAGAGAGGTTTTACAGTTATGCGATTAAAAGTAGCCGTTGTAGGTGCAGGGTCGATGGGCATGAATCACTTGCGAGTCCTCAAAGACTTTAACGATGAGCAGGTGGGTGTGGTAGGTGTTGCGGAAGCGTATGCATCCACCTTAGACAATGCAGTGCGTCGCTTTCCTGCTACGGGATATACAGATTACCGAACAATGATAGAAGAAACGCATCCCGATTTGGTGGCTGTCGTCGTTCCTACACATTTACACTTCGAGATAGCTTCGTATCTTCTTGAGCGCGGTATTCATGTACTCATTGAGAAGCCCATGGCAAGTACGATCGAGGAAGCAACATTGCTCCTTGAACTTGCAAAACAACGTGGTGCTAAGATCGCGATTGGGCACATTGAGCGTTTCAATCCAGCACTTACCGCACTCAAACGCCGTATCGTATCAGGCGACCTTGGTCAACTCTTTCAATTGCATGCACGTCGGCTTGGACCATTTCCACCGCGTATTCGTGATGTTGGCGTCGTCCTCGATCTCGCAACTCATGATATTGACGTGATGCGTTACATTGCTGATGCAGAGGTAGAGCGCGTTTATGCAGAAACACAACGTCGCGTACATACCTCGCGTGAGGATTCATTACTTGGTGTGTTGCGCTTTTCAAACGCAGCTATTGGAATGTTGGATGTAAATTGGCTCACTCCAACTAAGGTACGTGAACTGACAGTGACAGGTGAGCGGGGGATGTTTCAGGTGAACTACCTGACACAAGACCTCTACTTCTATGAGAATGATTACACTCCTTCTATGTGGAGTGAGCTAAGTCACTTGACTGGTGTCAGTGAGGGGACGATGACACGCTTGAAGGTGCAAAAAGCCGAGCCGTTACGCCTGGAATATGAAAATATATTTGCCGCCTTACGTACCGATACGCCCCCTTCAGTTACAGGCGAAGATGGTCTTGCTGTATTGAAAGTGGCTTATCAACTTATCGAGTCAACATATGTTCAAGCTACGACACGACAAGAGCTACACCCGGTAGGCCTATAGGCAAATAGGTATAAAGGAGGTTATATCATGCAGCACAATAAACATATCCTACTCTCAACAATTGCTGTAATTGGCCTAGGCAAAATTGGTCTACCACTCGCCGTGCAATATGCCCAACATGGCTATACTGTCCTTGGCTGTGACATCGATAGTCAGGTGGTTGAAAGCATTAATGCTGGCATATCTCATGTTCACGAAGAGGCAGAGCTTGAGACAGGGGTGCCACGTCTTGTCCATGAAGGGCTACTTACAGCGACCTGTGATACAACTGAAGCTGTACGCAAGTCAAACGTAGTGGTTGTTATTGTTCCAGTAGCTATCAATGCACAACACGAAGTAGATTTTACAACTATCGATGCCGCTACGACCGCTATGGGGGCGGGACTACAACCCAATACACTTGTGATTTACGAAACTACACTTCCTGTGGGCACAACCTCTAAGCGACTTCGCTTTCTACTTGAGAGTATATCACATCTGAATGCTACGCAAGATTTTTACCTCGCATACAGTCCAGAACGTGTTTCTTCGGGAACTATTTTCCATGACTTGCAAGCGTATCCCAAGATTGTAGGAGCTATTGATGAGCGTAGTACCGCACAAAGTGTAGCATTCTATCGCTCTGTACTAGAAGCAAATATCATCGCAATGGCCTCTACGGACGAGGCAGAATTTGTGAAGTTGATCGAGACGACCTATCGCGACGTCAATATTGCCTTAGCGAACGAGTATGCACAATACGCTGATACACATGGTTTGAATGTTACAACAGCAATAGCCGCAGCCAACACACAGCCCTATTCGCATATTCACACACCTGGCTTAGGCGTTGGTGGGCACTGTATTCCAGTCTATCCTTATTTTCTTTTCGCCAATCCAGAAGACAGGAAGCACCAGCAAAGTGAGCAGCACCTATTGTTACCTCGTCAAGCCCGCAGCATTAACGATTCAATGGCGCATTATGCTGTAAAGCGTATTGAAGCCGCTGTTGGTTCGCTGATTTGGCGTTATGTGCTTATTCTTGGCGTGACCTATCGTGGCGATGTACGCGAAACCGCCTTCACCAGTGCAGAGCCGCTCCATGCAGCCCTCTTGCAACATGGAGCACAGGTCTATATTGATGATCCGCTATTTAGCGAGAGTGAACTACGCTCACTTGGCTATACACCACTTCCGCAAGGATTTGAACGGGAGATAGAGGTAATTATTCTCCAAAGCGCTCATCAGTCGTATCGGGTGCTAGACTTTGCACGCTTTACACATTGTATTGGAGTACTAGATGGTCGGGGTGTATTAAATCGAGAGGCTATCGAGGCACAAGGCATACGCTATATCACCATCGGTGGTGGAAATGTAGTCAAAACACCGTTGAGAATGCCAGCCCATTCTGTGAGTGCAACAAGTGCAACAAAGGAATAGTTGTAGGGGAGGAAAGGAATTTATGCGTTTTGTATCTATTGTAGGGGCGCGACCTCAATTCGTGAAGGTTGCCGTTGTGAGCAAGGCACTCAGACAATATCATGAAGAAAGCATTATTCATACCGGCCAACACTACGATTACAACATGTCGGCACAGTTCTTTGATGAGTTGAAGATTCCCGAACCCGACTATCATCTTGGCTGCGGTTCTGCTACACATGGGGCACAGACGGGCTGTATGTTGGAGGCAATTGAGGCGGTGTTGCTGAAAGAGCACTTCGATTGTGTAATTGTGTATGGCGATACCAATTCTACGTTAGCAGGTGCTTTGGCTGCGGTAAAGCTTCATATACCGGTAGCGCACGTCGAGGCAGGACTACGCAACTTTGACCAGAGCATGCCTGAAGAGGTCAACCGTGTTGTCACAGACCATGTTTCGCGCTACCTCTTCTGTCCAACCGAGTCTGCATGTAAGAACTTGCACAATGAAGGAATTGTAAAGGGAGTAGAATTTGTCGGCGATGTCATGTATGACTTATTGCTACAAGTACGTCCACAGCTTGCGCTACGGGCCGAGCGACTCTTGGAAGAACTTCATCTTGCACCACAGACCTATGCGGTGGTAACGGTGCATCGTGCTATTAACACGGATAGTCCAGAGGCAATGCGCGGTATTGCGGAGGGTCTTAACAAGCTCGACATGCCTGTAATTTTCCCTGTACATCCACGTACACGCGTATATTTGGAACGGTATGGCATCACCTGGGACAGGTATGTTCGCATCATGGAGCCTCTAAGTTACTTTGACCTGATGGCTCTAGCTCAGCGTGCTTATCGCATTATCACTGATTCTGGTGGCTTCCAGAAAGAAGCCTTCTTTCTAGGTGTGCCCTGTGTAACATTACGCAATGAAACGGAATGGACTGAGACCGTCGCGTTAGGGTGGAACACACTTGTCGGGACACGCTGGCAAAAGATACTCGAGGCTGTTGCGAAACCAACGCCTGAGCAACCGCAACGCAATCTGTTTGGTGAAGGGGACGCAGGAATACGCATTGCGCAACATTGGCCGCTTACAAGATAAGAGATAGACAGCACTATGAAACATGTACTTTTTGTCACGCCCTATTATCCGCCAGAAAAGGCTGCCCCGGCTATACGTATTAGCGAAACTGCTATGCGTCTTGTAACGTTGGGCTATCTGGTCACAGTCCTTACCACTGTACCAAATTATCCGACGGGGATTGTTCCCCAGGCTTATCGTGGACACATCATTCAGCAGGAAGAGTGTGATGGTGTAAAAGTAGTACGTGTATGGAGCTATGTGAGTGCAAACAAAGGATTTTTGAAACGCATTCTCGCACAACTCTCTTTTGGCTGTCTTGCTCCACTTCTAGGGTGGATGGCAATAGGGCGACCAGATGTGATTGTCGTGGAGTCACCGCCGCTTTTTGACGCGATTGCAGGACGTTTTTTGTCCTGGTCAAAGCACTGCCCGTTTATCTTTCTCGTCTCTGATCTTTGGCCGGAGTCAGCGGTACAACTTGGGATGTTGCACAATCGCTTCCTCATAAAACTTGCGGAATGGCTAGAGAGATCAACCTATCAAAAAGCCAGTTTAGTATGGGCTGTCACAAACAGGATTCGTACTACGCTACTTGAACGGGGTCTGCCGGAAGACAAAGTGTTTCTGCTGACAAATGGCGTGGATACAGACAAATTTATGCCCGGTTCGCAAGCATTTGCACGCGCTGAACTTGGATGGGATAACAAATTTGTTGCGCTCTATGCTGGCACACATGGCTTAGCACATGGGTTGACAACATTGCTGGATGCAGCGGAACGCCTGAAAAATGAGACAAACATCCATCTTGTCCTTGTAGGAGATGGAGCGGCAAAAGCTGATCTTATCGTTCAAGCGCAGCAACGCCAACTTGCGAATGTAGTATTTTTAGAGACACAAACTCATGATCGAATACCGACGGTACTGGTTGCAGCGGATGTCTGTATGGTACCACTACGCAAATTACCCCTTTTCGAGGGCGCGTTACCTTCCAAGATGTATGAAATTATGGCCTGTGCGCGTCCCATCATTCTAGGTGTTGAGGGCGAAGCTCGTCGAATGGTGGAGCAAGAGGCAGGTTGCGCAATTGCGGTAGAGCCAGAAAACGCGGATGCCTTAGCAAAAGCCATTTTGCATGTGTATGAGCATCCAGAGATTGCTAGCGAGTTGGGGCGACGTGGTCGGGCATTCGTAGAAGCACACTTTAGTCGCAACACACTGGTAGCGATGCTTGATGAGCGTCTTACAGGACTACTAACCAAGAAGAACAGCGTTTGTCGTGACCAATGTATCGCATCCTTTGCGGTATCGACTGCCAACGAGGATGCGATACATTGGTCACGACAAGAGAAAATGTGAAGATAAGAAATAAAAGGAGCAGAAGATTGATGCATACAGAGGTTAAGCAAATCGAGCTTGCTACATCAGCTTTAGCGAAACAGTTCACAGATTATAAAGTACAAAGTGTTCCAGTGGGGTATTCGTATTGGAATAGAGCGGTAAATATTTTCTTTGGATTATGTGGCGCTCTAATTCTACTTTTGTTTCTTCCTGTACTAGCGCTCTTGATTTTTATCGACTCACCGGGACCGATTTTTTACAATCAAGAACGCCTGGGATATCAGGGTCGTTTGTTCCGCATCTATAAGTTTCGCACAATGCAACGTGATACCGATTGCACTGCACATACTTTATGGGCACAAGTTGCTGATCCTCGTGTGACACATGTGGGACGTTGCTTACGCTCAACTCATTTGGACGAGTTACCTCAGACATGGAACATTCTTTGCGGTGATATGAGCATGATTGGTCCACGTCCCGAACTGCCTATCTTTAGCGCAAAGCTAGAAAAGGCTATTCCTGACTATACTTGTCGTGTAGCCGTTAAACCAGGCTTGACTGGACTAGCTCAGGTCCGTCACCACTATGGTGACACAACGGAAGACGAACGTATCAAGCTTGGCTATGATCTGCACTATATACAGCATCGTTCTATCGCGTTGGATTTCAAAATTATTTGTGAAACCGTGAGTGAGGTGGTATGTGGTCGTGGACGATAAACACTTAAACTCTACAAATGTGGATGTGCAAACGCAAAAAGTAGCTGTACGTACAACATTTTTACCGTTCGCAGTACCACATATCACCCAGGCCGAGATCGATGAGGTTGTTGACACATTGCGCTCTGGTTGGCTCACCACCGGTCCTAAGACAAAGCGGTTCGAGCGTGAATTTGCTGCCTATCTTGGCACACCTCACGCATTAGCTGTGAACTCTGCGACGGCAGCGATGCATCTTGCGCTTGATGCCATAGGTTTGCAGCAAGGTGATGAGGTCCTGGTTCCCGTATATACGTTTACAGCGACAGCAGAAGTCGTGGTTTACTGCCGAGCGACACCTGTGTTTGTCGATGTTGACCCGCGAACTTGTAATATTGATCCGAGCCAGATAGAGCAACATATCACGGCCAAGACGAAAGCGATTATGGTGGTCCATATCGCAGGTGTACCGGCTGACATGGACATCATCCTGGCTATAGCACATGCACACAAGCTAGTGGTCATCGAAGATGCGGCTCATGCTTTTCCGGCTAAGTATTACGGACGTATGGTTGGTACATTGGGTGATCTCGCCGCCTTTAGTTTTTATACTACTAAGACTCTCGCGGTAGGCGAAGGCGGTATGCTCACAACCGCAAATGCTGCTTATGCTGAACGGGCGGCACTTATGTCGCTTCATGGTATCAGTCGTGATGCTTGGAAGAGATATAGTGCGGAAGGTTCCTGGTTCTATGAAGTGCTAGAGGCGGGCTTTAAGTATAACATGTCTGATATTTCAGCAGCTATTGGTCTTCACCAACTAGCGCGGAGTGAGTGGCTTTTAGAGCGTCGTCGTGCAATTGCGCAACGCTACAATGAGGCGTTTTCACAGCATCATGAATTGGAGATACCGTTCACTCCTGACTATGTACAACAACACTCATGGCATCTATATCTGTTGAAACTCTCGCTAGAGTACCTAACAATTACGCGGGAAGCGTTTATGCAAGAGCTCTTCAAGGCGCGAATTGGTGTCAGTGTCCATTTTATTCCGTTGCATATGCATCCATTTTATCGCGATACATACCATGTACAGGCTACAGATTTTCCTGTTGCCCTACATGCTTATCAACGCACCATTTCATTACCAATCTATCCAGGAATGACCGATACCGACGTCGATGATGTCATTGCGGCGGTAGAGCAGATTGTGAAAACGCACAAAAAATAAGAGCAGTGAAGGTATAGGTGCTGTATTGGATTTTTCGCTTTCATCCAAACAAAAGCAAGAGCGGCCTTTGACCGATTTGCTAAAATCAGTTTGGCATTCTATAAAAATGCTTCCTAAACGGAACGTCGTAATCCGCTTATTCTATCTCTATGGTTTAATGCTCGCTTTAGACCTACTCACGGTGTTCATAGGGTTAGAAGGTGCTGTCGCAATCCATTTTTTTGATACGCCTTTTCTTACTATGAAGCTGGGACAGTCCTTGCTGTCATGTCTCTTGCCAGGCTTCTGCTATTCAATGGTTTTTCATCTCATTCGTTTGAACAGAAGGCTATGGAGAGGTACTAAATACATTACTACAGTTATTCAAAGTATTTTACTAGTTGCAGCATTGAGTGGAGGCTTCTGTATAATCAACACGTCTGTAACTGGGGAACTTCCAATGGGAGTTATTCTAGGTGCATCCCTCCTGGCAATTCTTTTTCTTAGCTGTACAAAAATGCTGCGGCTTGTGGTAAACGCGACCTCTGCTCACAATGTCAACCTAGCAGACCTCCTAGAGCGTGATGTAGTTCCTCTCCATTCTGTGGACGCGTACAGCATGCTCAAAGGGCAGATTGTGCTTGTGACGGGAGCAGCAGGGTCAATTGGCTCGGAACTATGCCATCAGCTATTGAACTACGAACCCAAATTGCTCATTGCCCTGGATACTAACGAAACAGGTCTTTTTGAGCTTGCCCAGAGCTTGCATATACATCCTCTAGCTTCACATCTGCTTTTACGCATCGGTGACATTACCGATCTAAAGAGCATGCATCACCTGTTTGAGAGCAAAAGACCCCAGGTTCTTTTTCATGCCGCCGCGTACAAGCATGTACCTCTGCTCGAAGAGCATCCTGATCAGGCTGTACGTACCAATGTGTTAGGAACATATCATCTTTGCTGTTTAGCGAGAGAGTACCAGGTAGAACGTTTTGTGTTCGTTTCGACAGACAAGGCGGCCGAGCCAAAGAGTATCTTAGGTGCTTCAAAACGTGTCGGCGAAATGCTTATTCAGGCAATGGCACAGTCACCATTTGGAACAACGAGATTTTGTGCCGTTCGCTTTGGCAATGTTATAGGTAGCCGGGGCAGTGTTGTGCCTGTCTTCTCACGTCAGATTGAGCAAGGCGGTTCTGTGACGGTGACAGATGTGCGAACCACGCGGTACTTTATGACAATTCCAGAGGCATGCGGCCTGGTCATACTTACTGCAACACTCGTTGGACACGGCGAACTGTACCTCTTAGATATGGGTGAGCCGATACGGATTGTCGATATCGCGAAGAAGATGGTTCATGCGAGAGGACTGCGCGTTGGACGTGATATTCCTATCTCATATATTGGGTTACGTCCCGGAGAACGTTTGCATGAAACGCTGGTCGCCTCTGATGAAACGTTACTTCCAACCTCGCATCACAAAATCTTTTGCGTCGACAACACTATAAATGTTCCCACTATCGATACTATGGAGGGCTGGATAGGAATTTTGAGTGAACGTCTACTCCAACTAGACCATGTGCGAATACGGTCGTGCCTGTTTGATATTGTCCATTGTAGTGATCAAGTACCTGTACATTAAAATATGAAGAGGATAAGAGATGACTCTTGAGCGTTTTTTTGCCATACTGCTAAAACAATGGAAGCTCGTTGTAGCCTCCTTCATACTCGTCGGATTGGGAGCGTATATTGGAAGCCGATTAACAACTCCCATTTATCAATCGACGGTCCTTATCCAGGTTGCCGTTCACTCAGGCAATAGTAGCAGCTCAGATATTAACGGTTTACTTGCAAGCGACCAACTCGTTCAGACGGAATCTCAGCTTGCTACAAGTGACCTTGTATTACAAGAAGTAGTCTTACACTACCAGGGATTGACCTTTGACAAACTCAAAGCCGTAGTTTCATCGACCTTCAAACTCAATACACAAGTATTTCAGATAGACGTACAGGACCCAAATCCCGAACATGCAGCAGTAATAGCAAATGATGTAGCAAACACATTCATTAAACAGCAACTTCAGCTTACACAACAAGACAATGCCCGTTCGCGGCAGCAAGTCCAAACCGAACTAAGTAATACCCAACAGCAAATACAGGCAATTACAACACAAATCAGCCAACTACAGGCCCAGGCTGATGCTGCCTCTATACAGCAGCAGCAAGGAGATCAACAGGCACAAAGGCTTAATCAGGCACCACCAAATGATGCGCAAATAGTCAAGCAGATCGCTGGCTGGCATACACAGATCAACGTCCTACAAACAAAGTTGAACAATTTGCAACAACAGTATAGCCAGTGGCAAACAGCACTAGCGCAATTTGATTTGACTACTGTACAAAACAGTGATTTTGTGCGTATTGTTCAGCCAGCACAAGCAGCCTCTAAACCAGTTCTACCAAACGCATTCATCAATACACTTGCAGGTTTAACCACTGGATTATTGCTTGGGGTGTTACTGGCTATACTTATTGAACAACTAGACACCCGTATTCGTACACCGGAGACCCTTGCCACCCTCCTTAATAGACCTGTCCTGGCAACTATTTGGTACAAGAAAACACGGGATAGACAGAGCTTACTGAATCTAAATGGGAAGGATGCGAATGTAGAGGCATATCGCATCTTGCATACAAATATCGAATTTTCAGACCTGGACAAACCTGTACAATCCCTTCTGATAACAAGTGCTGTTGCAGAAGAAGGCAAAAGTGTTGTCGCAGCAAACCTCGCTCTGGTTATGGCGAAGGCAGGGAAAAACACACTACTCATCGACGCAGACCTACACCATCCAACTCAACATGCTCTTTTCAATATCTCACCAAATAAGATGGGACTAAGTAATGCTGTATTAGCACTCAAAACTCCACAGAAGACTCATGCACCAACAAATCATCAGTTTCTCAATCGCGTCACGCAATTGCCAGAGACGAGACCCACACCATCTATTGTTTTAGAAAACTTTCTTTATTCAGGAGGTGTACCTAATTTATGGGTCATGCCAGCAGGCATTGTGCCGCCTAACCCATCTGATTTGATTATCTCCAAATCTATGCAACGTCTTCTTACAATGATTGTCAACAGTAACGTTGACGTCATAATTATTGATGCGCCACCTCTCCTGGGCTTATCAGATGTAGGCGTTTTAGCTCCAAGAGTTGATGGCACGCTCATCGTAACGGATATTTTGCACACGACCAAAAATAACATTAAGCAGTTGAAATCTCAGCTTGTACACGCAAATATTCATGTGCTTGGCTGTGTTGTAAATAAACAGCTCGCGCGGAAAAAAGATGCTGTTTATCCTTACGACAACAAGGCGACTGCGAGCAAAGAGGATAAGCGATCATCAAGAAAAATGCCTCTTTTGTCAAATACACCACCATCGTCAATACCTTCGCTCCTCTTTCCATCTCACATAGTACAGGCAAAGAATGGGCAAATACAGCATGTACCGGGCACGTTGTCAACATCAATATTTTCATTTCCCTCTCCTCAAAAACACCAGCAAAAGGAGGAAGAAGCCATTATATGGAGAAGAAAATAAGCGTCGTAGGTAATAAATGGGGAGTAGCACTTCGAGGAAGTAGCCAGGAAAGAACATTCCTCTCTACAATATTTCCTCTTTCCGTACTGGCTAGTGGACTTCTTATAGGCATAATTCTAAGCAGAGTGGCATTCACTGCTGTCGGAGCAGTCATTGGTGCCTGTATTCTCACAATTGTGCTTATTCTGCAAAAAAATGAGATTCTGGTAGGACTCGTATTATTTATGCATATTTATGTTGATTGGTATCTCGGAGCACTCTTTGATGCACAAATTCTAACAGTATTTCTACTCGTGGTCTTCTATTTAAGACGTTCACCAGAGCATCCCTGGAGCTATCCGCGTGCATTATGGCTCTGGTTGCCTTTCCTTGTACTGGGTATCTTTCCCTCCATACAGGGCGCATGGCGGCTCTACGATGTAGCATTTTACTACCCTAATATTGTTGGGGGCGCATTTGTAACATTCTGGTTGGCTATGGTCGCTGCCCGAGATATGGCAACCCTACGAAGAATATTGCAAATACTTGCGTTTATCGGAACACTGATCGCAATCCATACAATTATCGAAGGAATTACAGGTGTTGTGCTTTTCAGCTCGTCACGGTTCGATGACTTTTTAGCGAGTGAAAATGGTTATGCCTTAGCTTCTGGACTAAATGTTCACCGTATCGGCTCATTCTTTGTAGACCCAAACTGGAATGGAACGTTTCTGGCAACAATGCTTTTTATTCCACTTGGGCTTTTCATGGAAAGCTCTTCAGTTTTTGAAAAAGTCATGTACCTATTAGAAGTCTTTCTTATTCTGCCTGCTTTGCTTTTTACTTATAGTAATGGTGCCTGGATAGGAGTATTGGGAGGAGGTATTATCTTCTTTTTACTCGTGGGACGTATCGCCGATAGAGTTTTTTTTGTTATTATGGTGAGCATCGCCGCGATGCTAGGAGTATGGCTCTTCTTTTACCAACTTAGTTTACAACTACAACATGCGTCAGGAGTTACCGAGCTGAGTTTACGGCAAGGAGCGTGGCAAACAGGACTAAACGTTATCCAGGCATTTCCTTTCACAGGTGTCGGGTTTGGCTTCGACGTATACCTTCAAAGAGCAGACCCTTATCGTGATCCGAAACAATATCTCGCTCTTGACCATCCTCATAACTCCTATATAGAGATTGCCGCGAAAGCAGGACTGCCGATGCTCGCACTCTTTCTTGCGCTACTAGGTTTTGCTCTTTGGCAAGCACTTCGCAATAGAGCGCGTTTTGAAAGAAGTACGCGTACGCTCTTTAGCGGAGGTATCGCGGCGATTGCTGCATTAAGCGTAAATAGTATAAGTATTAACGCCTGGACCCTCCCCCCACTTTCGGTGCTCGGCTGGACTATCCTTGGTGCAATTGCGTCACCGCTCCTGATAAAAAGTCTACAACAGGGTGCTATTGAAAATAACGAGCAAAAAAGGTTAGGATGCCACCATGTATATGAAAAATGAAGCATTTGCGCTGGCCGATAGCGCCGAGCAAGATACCGAGTTACTCTCCCTCTATCCTGTAGATATGTCATTTTTTAAAGCACAGCACTATGAAATTTCCTCGTTTGCCATACCTTTTGTCGAAAATGGTACGCAAGTAGAACTTTGTCCAGTGACAATCACACGGTACGCATTAGCACAGTGGAATGCCTATCTCCAGACGGGAGAAGTGCCCCATTGTCACGAATTTTTAGCACAAGCACAATGGTTAGTAGAGCATGAGACCCGTATAGGTGGCAAAGCAGGTGGTTGGCCTCATACGTTCTCTTCCTCTCAAGTTCGTACTGAAAGTCATTGCTTGTCGGCTACAATTCAAGGAACTGCCTTATCCATTCTGCTACGGGCGTATCAGCTGACACACGAAGAACAATACGCTGTAGTCGCTGAACGTGCATATTACACATTTGAACTGGATATTCTTGATGGCGGCATCGGTACTCCTGTAGGCGATACAGGCGTTTTCTTTGAAGAGGCTGCTGTGTATCCAGCAACACATGCCTTGCATGGATGTCTTTTTGCACTTATCGGTCTTGTCGATTACAAGTATATCACGAAAACTTCACGTGCTGACTGTCTTATTAGATGCGGCATGACAGCATTGCATCTCTATATTGATGCATACGATACTGGCTATTGGACGTATACAGACTTGCTCCAATACAAGCTTGCATCACCAATAGAACTTGCCCTACAAATACACTTACTCGATACGTTATCGCATCTCGTGGCTAGTGAGTTATGTGCAACCTTCGCCGCGAGGTGGCGAGAGTACGCAAAACAGCCAAAGACACGTTGGCGGTACAAAATAAGCAACATATGGCAGCATGTAGTGTGTAAACTAATGCGCCGTATCCACTCAAAAATATTTCCCTCACAGTATTCTTCACATACTACACGAGTGTGTATTGCTCTTACCGCGTTTCCTGTCACTGGCGGTATACGAGCAGTAGTGAGTGGTATTGCTAAGGTAATGGCTGACACTTGGGACATCGAATATTTAACGCATTCTATCGGGCCAAATTCACAAGAATTGCCAATTTCCATATTTGGAACGAAGTCGATGGCTGCATGGCAATTTCCAAATGTCTGGTTCTACGTAGCTGCTGGATATCGCAAAATGCTTTCATTACTGCATCTCGGAGCTAGTTATCACATCATTTTGCCGCAGGATGGTATATTTACGTCGCTATTTGCCGCATTAGCTGGAAAATTTGCAGGAGTACGCGTTGTTTGTATCGATCATGGAAGTTTGACACTACTCAATAGTGCAACCTACCGTGTGGAACGCTCACAAGCAATGACACGTGGACATTCATCGAATATGAGAGTGCTGCTCTCTCTTTTGCGTTACCATTTTTATTTTCCTTCGCTTGCTTTTTTTGCCTCTATTTCTGCACACATGGTAGATCATTTTCTTATTCCTGGTGTGGCTGGAGACTCGATAGAGGAAGCGTGCAAGTCACTTGGCATACATGCTAGCCGCATTACACGCTTTAACAGCATGGTTGATATAGGCCGTCATGAAGTACCAGACACCTCATTGTGTCAGGTTCTCCGAGCACAAAAAGGTATTCCACCTGACGCTGTTCTTGTCGCTATGGTATGTCGTTTAGCTCCAGAAAAAGGAATAGACAGTGCGCTGGAAGCTATCGACCTTGCATACCATGCCCTGGCTGTAACACACCGTTCACACTTGCGGGTGGTTATCGCAGGTGATGGACCGCTACGTGCAGAGGTAGCAGAAGATATCGCTAGGCGTGGACTCAGCACTACCTGTCTCTTGTGGGGTGAACTATTTCCACAAGAGGTTATAGCACTGCTTGGCATCAGCGATATCTTTCTTTACGCGAGCCGTCGAGGTGCCTGTTTTTCAATGGCTATATTGGAGGCAATGGCTTCGCGTTGCGCCGTTATCGCTTCAACAGAGCCTTTGTCTAATGCACATCTACTCGCAGATGGCCGTGGGATTGCGCTATCGACCAACGATGCACAGCAGATGGCTGATTCGTTGATTTGCCTTGTAAGCAACCGGGCAATGTGTATGAAGATGGGTCAAGCGGCTAGAGACTACGTTGCGACACAACATAGTGTTGCAATGTTTAGAAGGACGCTGCTTCGTGTAACACGTTGGGCTAATCTGGATGAGTTAATTGATTCTTCTACTTCTCAAAAAAGTGAGGTTATGTGCCAATGATGCCACTACCAAACAACGCAAGTAGTGCTGTGATGCAGGGCGATGATGACGTGGCGAATTTTGTTGTTGCTCCGCGCTTAACCTTGCCGACGAAAAGTATTGACCAATGGACAACACACATGAGTTTGGAAGTACCCTATTCGCCACCCTCCTCGTCCGTCTTTCCTGATAATGAAATGGCGGTTGATCTGTTTCCTACATTGGTTATATCAGCTATACAGCTTACAAAGAAAGAAATGGCATCCGAAAAGCCAAAGATGGCTGCCGAAAGTTATAAAGCGCAAATACAGAAACTTCTAAAAACATCAAGTGTCTACGTGCTAGCAGCATTAGCCTCTCCTCTCGTCTCGCTGGTGCTTGCACCCTTCTTGACGCGTAATCTTTCACACGAGGATTACGGTATTTTGGCCGTGCTCAATACAGCTATTGCATTATTAGCAGGTCTGACACAAGTGGGTCTAGGATCAGCTTTTTTTCGCTCGTACAACTACGACTACGAAACAAAACGTGATCGGCTTGATGTGCTTTCCACAACTGTACTGCTGTTATTGTTTATTTCAGTTCCTACAATACTTGTAACAGTGCAAATGGCACCCTTGCTGACAACGGTACTTCTAGCAAGTCCTTCCGCAATTAATGCAATGAAAATTGGCGCATTCGTTGTTCTTTTACAAAACCTGACAGTTCCTGGTTTTGCCTGGCTACGTGCTGAAAGTCGAGCCGGATACTTCACTGCATTATCTATTACTAACGTATTAGTGAATCTGGGAACAACGTTACTCTTTGTCGGCATATTTCACATGGGTGTTGATGGTTCGTTATTGGGAACTGGTTGCGGCTATGGTGTTGTCGTCCTGTGCGTATACCCATTCATTTTTCTTAAGGCTGGATTTAAGTTTCGTACGGACATTGCCAGGGGCTTACTTGTCTTTGGCCTACCTAATGTAACCAATTTTGTTTCTGTTTGGGTGCTGCAACTTTCAGATCGTTATCTGCTGAGCCACTTTGGGTCACTCGCTCAGACGGCGAGCTATGCGGTTGCGTATAGTTTTGGTGGAATATTAAGCGTTGTTGTGTTATCTCCGTTTTCGTTGGCGTGGCCTTCTGCTATGTTTACAATTGCGAAGCGTGATGACGCACCGCGCATCTTCCGACTCGTCTTTCGCTGGTACATGGTCGTCTTGCTCGTTTCCGCGTTTGGGCTATCGCTTATCTGTACGATAATGTTAACCCTGTTCTTTCCTGTGAGCTATCATTCGTCGGCCTTAATCATTCCCATTATTTCCTTGTCGACCCTATTTTATGGCGTGTATAACCTCTTCACAACGGGCATTTCAGTAAAGAAAAAGACGTGGTATGCAGTGATATTTACGACCATCTCTGCCCTTGCTAATATCGGTTTCAATCTTGTACTGATCCCCCTGTATGGGGCGATGGGAGCAGCACTAGCAACCTTGCTGGCCTATATACTTCTCGCCCTTGTTGCTTATATCGTCAATCAGCGTCTTTATCCCATTCCATTCGAGATCGGGATGTTCATGATGGCGTTAGCAGTAGGTCTAGGTTGCTATGCAGGTAGTATTATTTTGACGCAAGGACAGGGAATGTATGTAACGTGGTGCTACTCCTTCGTTTTTCTTTGCTGTTATGCTCTCTGTCTGCTACTCCTTGTCGGCCGCTCTTTTATAAAGAAAAAAACACGCTTACTCCGAAAGTAAGTCGAGGAGGTCTGTTCTATGAAAAATGGTAGTACAACTATGAAAAAAATACCTGTAAGAAAAGAAATTTTACTTGTTCACAATCCTTTAAAAATATGTATGCATGTACGAGGGGTGGCACGTACAGATGTACGTGTAATGCGTGAGGCAACAGCATTGGTTGAGGCAGGTTTAGATGTATGCATTGTTGATATCGAAACTGATACGCGTCGTGCTAAAAATGAGCGTATTAAGGATGTTCACTTCAAACATATCATCAAACCAGAATGGCTCATTGCAGAACGGTCAAAAATCAGGCGCTTCATTAAAACCGTGCAAAAACTTATTACTACAACTATATGCCTGTACAATGTATCAGCAGCTATCTATTATGCACATGATATCAACGCATTACTTCCCTGCTATATCGCGTCTCTTTTACATCGTAAACGGTTGGTATTTGATGCACATGAAATGCCACTTTACGAACTTGAAAGAGCGAGGAACCACAGGCTAAACAGGCTTATCATACAATTTTACATCGCTATAATCCGTCAAGCGAGCGGCATAATTACCGTTTCGCCTCCCATCATAGAGGAAATGTCCAAACTCTATGCCATTTCAGATATCACGCTGGTGAGAAACATCCTACCCTACCAAACGGTTCCGAACAGTAATCGTCTGCGCCAACGGCTTAATCTGGGGCTAGAGGTGCGGATAGTGCTGTACCAGGGAAATCTACAACCTGGACGCGGACTCGAAACACTGATCCAGGCAGCAAAATTTTTAGAAAAAAACATTATGATTGTGTTTATGGGGAGAGAGTGCGGTACTACATCGACAGAACTACGAGCGCTTATGGTAAAGGAAGGAGTTGAGGGCCGCGTAAAAATAATTCCTCCCGTTCCTTATGAAGAACTCCTCGACTGGACCATCTCCGCTGATATCGGGGCAATTCCATACTCGCCTGATTACTCAATCAATACCTATGTGCAAATGCCCAATAAACTTTTTGAATATTTAATGGTGGGCCTGCCCATACTTGCTTCACCACTACCGGCTATCGTGGACATTATCAATACGCATGGTGTTGGACGTGTATTATCTTCGCTTGAGCCAGGCAATGTTGGAGCAGAAATCAATGCAATGCTATCTGATCCTGCTTCTCTGGAACGTATGAAACGCAACGCATTAGCGGCTGCGCACAGTGACTTATGCTGGGAAGCTGAGAGTCAGCACCTCATTCATTGCTATTCTAGATTGGAAAAGAGACAAAAATAGTACATGCAGGAAAGATGATATATTTGGCAATCAAGGAAAGGAAGAGAATTATGCACTCATTTTCTTTAGAGAGTTATCAAGACTTGATTTTAGCATGTAAAGATGCTGGCTATACCTTTTGTCGGTTCGATGAGATTGAGCAGTATCTGACAAAAAAGCATTCCTTTATTGTGCTCAGGCATGATATTGATATTAGTTTACGAGCCGCTTTAGAAATCGCTCAAATAGAGCATGACAAGGGTGTGCAAGCCACATATTTTGTTACGCTACACTCGCCTTTTTATAATGCTCTCAGTAAGCTCAGTAGCACTATTCTTTCACAGATACATCAGTTAGGGCATTCTATAGCTTTGCATGTGGATTTGACTATATTCGGTGATAATTGTGCTCAATCCCTTTCCGAAATTGATATATTCGTCAAATTCTACCCATACGCTACACCGTCTATAGCTAGTATCCATAGTCCGATTCACCTGGAACGAATGCCCATCCGGGACTTTGAGCAGTTTCGTCATGTTTATGAGCATATGTTTAGTAAAGATGTGACCTATATCAGCGACTCGACTGGAAAATGGCGTTTTGGTCACCCTCTTGACTCTGAAGCATTCGCGCGACGAAAGCCACTACAAATACTCACGCATCCCATTTGGTGGATGCAAGAAGGACGAGGCGAAGGGAACGCGCAAGAGAAGCTGGAAGCCTTCCTTTATAAAGACTATCTCAATAGTTTGACAGTCGCACGCGAATTCCTGCCAAAACTTTTCGGAGTTCGCTAAACAATTCGGACTGGTTTTGTTAAGCTAAGGAGCCGCACGGATGCATATTCTTTATATAAACGATGTGAATGGAGTCGCTGAGACCTTTTCGGAGGAACTTATCCAACGTGGTCATTCCACATTCTTGTATAAGCCTAATCAAGATGGTGGCTTCGCGTCACTACCAAGAAAAATTGTCATGATACCTAAACGCTTGTTCGATTTGCGACGTGCAGTAAAAGAGCTACGTTCAAGCAGGTTTGACCTTGCTCATATCCATTGGGCAAGCTATAGCATTGTTGGGTTAGCCAGTCGAATACCCTTTATTATAGAGTGTCATGGGACGGATGTACGCGATAGGTTAAAGAACCCTTTTTTTCGTGTTCTTTTATATTTTAGCTTTCAAAGAGCGGCAGCTGTCCTCTGTATCACGCCAGACATTTTGCCAATCGTACAAACTATTTATCCAAAAGCCCGTTTCTTTCCAGGGCCTATAGATACTAACTTCTTTGTACCTCAGCATGAATGCCTTAATACTCCACGCCCATGGACGATTTTGCTCTTCGCGCGGCTTGACCGTGTGAAAGGATGCGAAACGACGGTGCAAGGCATCGTCTCGTTCACGAAACACCACCCTGAAGTTCATGTGAAACTACTAGAATGGGGACCAGAGAAAGACTTCTATAAAGACTTGTTCGGGAATATGTTCGAGTTCATCCCTCGAGTAGCACCCTGTTTAGTGCGCTCTTTGCTACAATCAGCAGACGTAGTTGTCGGGCAAGTATTTTTAGGCGCATTGGGTCTATCAGAACTACAGGCCATGAGTTGTGCAAAGCCAGTTGTTGCCTCCTTCAACTATGATAACACTTACACAACACCACCGCCTCTCTGTCAAGCTACTACAGCACAAGAAGTTGATGCTCAACTTGAGTATTTGTTTCAACACCCTGATGAGGCAAAGGCATTAGGACAGCTTGCACGGCAATGGGTGATAGAGCATCATAGCAATCAAGCTCTCGCTAAACAACTTGAATATCTTTATCAAACAATAATAAGGGTTTGACATTATTTTCACTACTTTCACTACTATGAAGTACAGATTATTAGAAAAATTAATGTACATTTATTGTAAATACTTACTCATATTACATACTTCAATTCTTTCTTCCAAGTAATTTGAAATAACTTTATGCAAATTGAGTTACGTTGACACGCTTATTTTGACATAAAAGTCTTTCTGTGGTAGTATACTGACTTGTGTGTAAAATCAGAGTCTGGTATCCTGAACTGGAAAACAGTTCAACGTCACCAGGAGGATATCCATGACTCACACAAACAACCATAGCGAAGACGTACTCGTAAGTCA
>JAABUZ0100001689.1_pt1 | contig 40619 bp, 43 predicted proteins | sample 5562091 | NCBI WGS metagenome assembly JAABUZ01 (sample SAMN12813069, study PRJNA571459) | rock metagenome | isolation source: Antarctica rocks | place: Antarctica: Victoria Land, Linnaeus Terrace sud | collected 2015-12-21
TCCACGCTCCTATCCACCCTGCGACTGCGCTGCCCCGCGCTGGAGGCGACGGCGATCAGGAGACGCTGACCTCGGGATACTTGGATTGGACCTGCTGCTTCAGCGCGGCGAACGCGGCGCTGTTCGGTTGTCCGGTGCGGATGGTGTCGGACACAACGCTGCCGAACGTGGACAGGATGTCCTCTCCGTACTTGTCGGGGCGCCGCGGCGGAATGCCGGCCGCGATGGAGTAGTAGGTGGCGAGGACGGGCTGGTCGCCGAACAACGGGACCCTGAACGAGGACTCGTTGCTGGTGAAGACCGAGCGCAGGGCCGGCACGTTGAGCGTCTGTCGCAGGTTGTAGTTCTGCCACACCGGGCTGGCGATGAACTTCACGAACTCGTAGGCCAGCGCCTTGTTGCTCGAGCCCGTGTAAATGGCGCGGTACGTGCCGCCGACGTAGTAGGGGAGCGGCGCCTTGGCGATGCCCCACTTGCCCGCCCCCTTCTTGGAGTCGATGAAGATGCCGCCCGCCCACGAGGGCCAGCCGAACATGACCACGCTGCCGTCGTTCCAGGCCGAGCCCCAGGCCGGGGAGAACGGGTCCAGCTTGGCGTCGACGCCGCCGGCGCGGATGGCGCGCTCCGTGTCTATCACGCCGTTCCAGCGCGGGTCGATGTTGAGCCGGCCGTTGACCACCCAGGGCTGCATCGAGTACTGGGAGATCTGGAACGCATCGCTATAGTGGGCCAGCAGATGGACCTTGCCGTTGCTACGGCTCGCCACTTGCTTGCCCAGCGCGATGATAGAACTCCAGTTGGACACCTTCTTGGAGACGGCGGCGGGATCGTCGACGCCGAGGTAGGTCTTGGCCAGGTCGCGCCGGTACCAGAAGCCGCCGGGCGACGAGTTGTCCGTCACCGCGCGGATCTTGCCGTTGGAGTCACGCCCCAGCGCCGTGGCGTAGGGGATGTAGTCTTTGACCAATTCCTCCGCCCCCAGCGCCGACATGTCCACGGGGAAGGGACTGTCGAGGTACTTGCCGATGTATGATCGCTCGAGGTCGAAGATGTCGGGCGCGTCCTGGTGGGTCTGCAGGGCGAGGCGCATCTTGGTCTCGTAGCTGGCGCCGGGGAAAACCTTCACGTCCACGGTCACACCGGGATTGTGTTGCATGAACTGCTTCGCCATCAACTGGACCTGGGAGAAGAACGTCCAGATCACCAAGTGGCCGGACAGGCGCGTGGCCGCGGCCGCCTCGCCACTGCCGAGGGCCACCGCAGCCGGGGCGGCAAGGGCCGTAGCCGCCAGCGCGCCGCCGATGCGCAGCGTCTCCTTGCGGGTGAGCGTCCCCGCCGTATCTGTCGTCTCGTCGGATTGTCGAACGTCGTCCATGATACCCTTCCCTCCCTACGCTCCCGGCACACTCCACGCGTGCCGACCGCTCCATCGTCGCTGGGATCGTTCAATATATGGGAACCTTCCCATTTCATACAGCTTGAGGCTAGTATAGCCATGCGCTCACGGCGTGTCAAATAGGCAAGGGGGCGCGTCACCGATCGACGAGCAGTCGCCCGCTTGGTGAAGGGACTGTGATACTATTGTTGGGAAGCTTCCCATTATCGGATAAAGGCGGCCAGGGATGGGTGTATCGATCATCGACGTGGCGCGGCGCGCGGGCGTGAGCAAGTCGACCGTCTCGCGCGTCCTGACCAACGCGGCCTCGGTGCGCCCGCACACGCGCGCCAGGATCGAGGCGGCGATGCGGGACCTCGAGTACCGGCCCAACGCTCTCGCCCGTGGCCTCGTCCACGGCCGCACCCATACCCTGGGCCTGGTCGTGTTCGACCTGCTCAATCCGTTTTTCGGGCTGCTCACCCGCGGCGTCGAGGAGGCGGCGCAAGAGCGGGGGTACAACGTGCTGATCGGGGACAGCGCGGGCAGCGTCGCCCGCCAGCGCGCCTGCCTGGCCATGCTCGCCGAGCGTCGCGTGGACGGCCTGCTGGTCGCGCCGTTCGGCGCGCGGGACGAGGAGCTGGCGGGGATACAGGCCGCCGGGCTGCGCACCGTACTGGTGAACTCGACGCTCGACGAGGCCAAGCTCTCGTCTATCGGCGTCGACAACGCGCGCGGCGGATACCTGGCAGCCCATCACCTGCTCGCGCTTGGCCACCGCCGCATCGGCTTCCTCGGCGATGCGCACACGGTCGAGAGTTGCCGGGAACGCCTGAGCGGCTATCGACGCGCGTGCCAGGAGGCGGATATCCCGCACGATCCCCGGCTGGTCGTGGAGGACCTGGACGGGATGACGTCCGTCCGCGTGGCAGTGCAGCGCCTGCTGGCGCTCCCACGGCCCCCGACGGCCATCTGCGCCGTCAACGACCAGTTTGCCATCGCCACCTTGCAGGCGCTCAGCCTCCTGGGGCGGCGCGTGCCGGATGATGTCGCCCTGGTCGGGTACGATGACATCCCCGTCGCGGCGTGGCTCAGCGTGCCCCTGACGACGGTGGCGCAACCCAAGGAGGAGCAGGGACGCCTCGCCGCCAACCTCCTGATCGACGGGCTCGAGCGCCCGGACGCGCCGGTCCGACGTGTCGTCCTGCAGCCGCGCCTCGTGGTGCGGCAGTCGTGCGGGGCGCTCGAGCGCCCCGGCGCCGCGGCGCCGGCATAACGGAATGAGTATAGTATCGGAGAGACGAAAAGGATGATCGAGTTGCTGCCCGGATTCTGGCTCGCGTCGCACCCCACGCTCACGCATCCCTGGGACGCCAGCGCCTATTTCATTCCAGGGGAGCAGCCTACGTTGATCGACTGTGGGGGCGCCCTGGGCTACCCGGCGCTGAAGCGCGCGCTGGCGGGGCAGGGCTACCAACCGCGCGACATCGGTCGGGTCATCGCCACCCACGGCCACTGGGACCACGTGTCCGGGATGGCCGCCTTGCGCGCGGAGAGCGATGCCCGGCTGTACATCCACGCGGCGGATCGCGCGCAGGTCGAGACCGGCGACTTTGACCTAACCTCCGCCTTCCTCTACGGCGAGCCGTTCCCGCCTCTCGCCGTCGACGGGACGCTGGAGGACGGCGCGCTGCTCGACATCAACGGCTTCCGCGTCGCGGTCCATTACACGCCGGGCCACTCCCCCGGCAGCGTGTGCTTCCTGGTGGAGCGCGACGGGACCGCGCTGTTGGTGGCGGGGGACACGCTCTGGGCCGGCTTCCACCCGCGGGTGCGCTCGAACATCGAGCATTGGCAACGCTCGCTGGATACGCTCAGCGGCCTGCGCTTCGACCTGCTGACCACGGGCCACGGCCCGCCCCACCTGATCGACCACGCGCCCGAGGTGGTGCGCGAAGCCCGCCTCCAGCTCGGCGTCTATTACCATCCCTGGTTCAAGCCGTTCTACGAGACGTTCCACTACTCATGACAACCCGCTCCATCGGTTATGGCTCCCGCCGCCGATCCGCGGTAACGCGGACACGCCGGACGACTAGTACAGCTGGGCGCGGCCTGCGACTAAAGTCGCATGGCATAGAACGACGACTGACGTCGTTGGCGACCCGCGACGAGATACTTCAGTGTCCGTACCCTGCCATGCGACTTCAGTCGCAGGCCAACGGTGATAATCCAAACTAGAAAGGCGACGGTGTGAAAAGGCAAACCCTGCACATGATCGGCAACGCGCACCTGGACCCGGTCTGGCTCTGGCGCTGGCAGGAAGGCTTCCAGGAGACCAAGGCCACCTTCCGCTCCGTGCTGACGTTGATGGACGAGTCGGACGACTTCGTGTTCACCTCGAGCTCGGCCGCCCTCTACGAGTGGGTCGAGCGCAACGATCCGGACCTGTTTGCCGGGATCAAGCGACGCGTCGCCGAGGGGCGCTGGGAGATCGTGGGCGGCTGGTGGATCCAGGCGGACTGCAACCTGCCGTCGGGCGAGTCGTTCGTACGCCAGGGCCTCTACGGGCAGCGCTACTTCAAGGAGAAGTTGGGGGTCGCGGCGACGGTCGGCTACAACGTGGATAGCTTCGGCCATCACGCCATGCTGCCGCAGATCCTGCGCAAGAGCGGGCTCGACAGCTACGTCTTCATGCGCCCGCAGCCCCACGAGCAGGGTTTGCCGGCGCGCCTGTTCTGGTGGGAGTCCGACGACGGGTCGCACGTGCTGACCTTCCGCATCCCTTTCGAGTACCAGACCTGGGCCGGCGCCTTCGTGCAGCACGTGCGCCTGTGCGCGTCCGAGCTCGCGGCGCCCGTCGACGAGGCGATGTGCTTCTACGGCGTCGGCAACCACGGGGGCGGGCCGACGCGCGAGAATCTGGAGACGATCCGCGAGCTGGCGCGCGACCCCGCCATGCCCGCCCTGACGCTGAGCACGCCGGGACGCTTCTTCGCCCGCGTGCGCGCGCGGGACCTCCCTCTCCCAGTCGTCCACCAGGAGCTGCAGCACCACGCCAGCGGCTGCTACGCCGCCCACTCCGGCATCAAGCGCTGGAACCGCAAGGCCGAGGCCTTGCTGCTCTGCGCGGAGCGGTTCTCCACGCTGGCCCTGCGCCTGACCGGCCAGCCCTACCCGGACGACATCGCCCACGCCTGGAAAGGCGTGCTGTTCAACCAGTTCCACGACATCCTGGCCGGCACCAGCATCGAGCCAGCCTACGACGACGCCCGCGACCTCTACGGCGAGGCCATGGCCATCGGCGCGCGCACCCTCAACGACGCGCTGCAGTCAGTCTCCTGGCGCATCGGCATCGCGCCGGGCGAGGAGGGCTACGACATCCCAATCGTTGCCTTCAACGGGCATGCCTGGCCGGCGCGCGTCCCGGTCGAGGTGGAGACCGGACGCCTGCCCGACGACGCGTCGCTGGTGGACGACGCGGGCGCGCCCGTCCCCATGCAACTCGTGCGCAGCCTGGCCACGGTCAGCGGGGGCCGCCACCGGGTGCTCTTCGTGGCCGACCTGCCCTCTTTCGGCTACCGCACCTACCGCATCGTGGGCCGGTACGCCCCCGCCGTTGTCCCGCTCACCACCGCTGTCCGCAAGGTGAGCGGCGAGGCGCCCCCCGATCCGCCGAGCGGTGAGGCGGGCGAGGCGGGCGCTGCTGCGGGCGATGAGGCGTCCCCCGACGGGTCGGGGGACGACGACACCTACACCCTCGAGAATGGCCGCTTCCGGCTGCGCGTCGACCCGGCCTCGGGCCGCATCGCCAGCCTCTACGACAAGCATGCGCGTTTCGAGGTCCTGCGCGGCGAGGGTATGCGGGCGGTCGCGCTGGCCGATCCCAGCGACACCTGGGGCCACGGCGTGACGCGCTTCGACCGCCTGGCAGGAGAGTTCGCCGTGCGGTCGGTGCGGCGCGTCGAGCACGGGCCCGTCCGCTCGACGCTGCGCGTGGAGAGCGTCTACGGCGCGTCGCGGCTGGTGCAGGAGGTCATGCTCTACCGCGACCTGGAGACCATCGAGGTCCGCGTCACGGTCGACTGGCGCCAGCGGTTCGAGGCGCTCAAGCTGCGCTTCCCGCTGAACCTCTCGCGCGGCATGAAGGCGACCTACGAGATCCCTTACGGGCACGTCGACCGCCCGACCGACGGCGAGGAAGAGCCGGGACAGAGCTGGATCGACCTGACCGGCGTGGCGCGCGGCACGGACGACCTCTACGGCCTGAGCATCCTGAACGACGGCAAGTACAGCTTCGACATCCACGGCCATGAGCTGGGCCTGACCGTGCTGCGCAGTCCCATCTATGCCCACCACACCCCCTACGTCCCCCAGCCCGACGAGGAGTACGCCTTTATCGACCAGGGTCTGCAACGGTTCACCTACAGCCTCGTGCCGCACGAGGGGAGTTGGGAGGGCGCGGGGACGGTACGCCGCGCGGCCGAGCTCAACGCGCCCCCCATCGCGCTCCTGGAGACGTATCACGCCGGTCCGCTCGGCCTCGCGGGGTCCTACCTCTCCGTCGATGGGACGAGCGTCGTCGTGGACGTGCTCAAGCGGGCCGAGGACGCCGACGGCGTCGTGGTGCGCTGCCACGAGACGGCAGGCCGTGCCGTGAGGGCGACGCTGCGCCTCCCGTTATGGGACAGGACGGTGGAGGCCGACTTCGCGCCGTGCGAGCTCAAGACGTTCCATCTCCCCGACGACCCCGCGCTGCCTGTGCGCGAGGTGAGCTTGATCGAGTGGGACCTGTAGGGGCCAGGCAAGGCACGGCTTTGCCTAGAAAGGACAGTTTGCCTAACAAGCTGCCCGTGCCTTGCCACCCAATCGGGTCCATCCACAGCCAGATGCAACTTAACCCGCACGCGCCCCGTCACCATCCCGTGAGCGGTGATCATGCGGGATGATGTGCAACGATCCTTGACAAACAGTAGCTCCCGGTGTACGGTATAACTATGCTTGAGCGTTTAGGCATAGCGTAGGGGGGGTACACAGTGTCGATGAGGGGCGATAACGACGGGCCGCATGACCGGGCGGAAGCGGAGCCATGGGTCAGGGGAGAGAAAAACCCTGCTGCTGTGGCGCTTGGCCAACTTGGTGGCAGGAAGGGTGGGCCGGCACGGGCCGAGAAGTTAAGCGCGTCGCGCCGCAGCGAGATTGCGCGTAGGGCGGCGAGAGCGCGTTGGCACGGCGAACGAGACGAGCGACAAGGAGACGAATAGACGGCCGATGTCGTGCCAACCAGCGTAAACGACTTCATTGAGCAGCAGCTTGATGAGCGCCTTGTGGCGCTAGAACAGGCTTTCAACTCGGATGCACTGTCTATAGTGGGTGGCCTTGTGTTCGGCGTGGATGACCTTGTCCGGCCCATGGTGGAAGGGTTGAGGCAGCGACCGGAGACGCGCCGTCGTCTTGCCATCTCACAACCGAGGGTGGCTATGCGGTGATCCGAAACTCAATCTGCTCATTGATGACTTAGACGCTGATCTGACGCGCCATCGAATTGTCCGGCAGTATTACAGCTTACTAGACGATTATATGGTGAAGCGCGGATACACGAGCGTATTGCACGCAATAGGCAATGTAGCATTCTTCGGGACTAACCGAGAGTAACGGGAGTAATTGGGAGGGGGGCAACACAATGATGGAACGATTGAATGAGGATGAGATCCTGGCTCACAATCCACGTATCGACCAGGAAAAATTGGGGGAAGTAACGGAGAACCTGCACCGCTTGCGCGATGAAGGGCTGCGTCCGAAAGGTTATGACCTTGCCCCTCCATTTGGGGGGCGCCGGGCTTCCATCCGCGATGACGCACGTGTCAATGTGCGACTGGTTCGCACTCGGCGGTCCGAGTAAAGCAGCGCACGAGCCGCGCGCTAAGACATGGTTCATTTGGAGTCGATTCTGCTTGACAGTGTGAGCCTGCGATAGGTGCAACACTGTCAAGTCCACCTGAACCTTGTCTAAGGGGTGGAACCCGCCACCATCACAAAAGCCAAGAAGGGATCAGGCCACTTTTGCCGGCGGCCCGATCCCTTCTTGGCTTGACGGCTAACCATGCTTCCCTGCTTACGCCTGAGCGACCATGCGACGACTGTGCATAGTGGGGGTGTGGTAAAAATCGATCGCGGCGGGCGCGCGCGTCGAGTCGCCCGGCCTCTTTCCGCCTCCGTCCGGTGGGGCGCTGAGCCTGTTGCGGCGCATCGCGCCGGGGCTCTTCCGCTCCACGCACGCGCCGTTCGCGGCCGACTGGCCCGACCTGACCATGCGGATCTCCTCTCATGTTCCGCCCGGCCGGTCGGTGCGCATCGTACGCAGCGGGCGCGCGGTCCATGTCCATGCTCCTGGCTCGGCCATAGCGGTGGCCGGCTACTCCTACCCCTGCTCATCCAACAAGCGGTGATGGACGTCCAGGGCGTGGGGACGTGCGAGACGGCGGGCGCCGGCGTATGGAGCCCGCTGACCGGCGGCGGCGTACAGGATAGCGGCTGCGGGGGCGGACCCGGCGGCAGCGAGAAGTGGCAGGTGCTGGCGGGCGCGCCCGGCTACGCCATCGCCGGCGCGGTCTACTGCTTCAACCCCGTGCCCGGCATGGTCTTTGGGGATAGCAGCGACCCGCGTGGCATGGGGCCGGCCTGCTCCGAGACGGTGCGCGGGCCATAACACGGCGCGGACGGCCATGACCGCGACGATGCCCCCTACCGTCGCGCGGCCGGCGTGAGCCCGTACCAGGCATGGACGCTGGGGAACCCTTGTAGCTGTGCCGTCCCCACGAACCGATAGGTCGGGACCAGGTACAGGCGTCGGTCAGACCCCACGCTGAGCGCCTGCACGACGGTGACGCGCCGGACCACGCCCGCGCCCGCGGCCGTTGCAAGGGGCGGGACACCCTCGACCGCCACGGGGAACTGGCCGCGCCGGACATCACCCGTCGCCGCCGCAACGCCGCGCGCGGGGATGGCGCGGGATCGCTCCACCGGCGGCCAGAGGCGCGCCTCGACGATGCGGCCGTCCGGAGCCACCCACAGCGTCGCCGCCGAGAGCGCGGTCGCGTCGGCGTCGGCCCAGCCCAGGTTGACGGCCTGCACGCCCGGCGGCGCCGTCAACACGGCCGCGACGGACTGCAGTGGCATGCGCGCCGCAGGCCAGCCCAACCGCGTGAGCCAGGCACGAGCGATAGATACCGCGCGCGGCTGCGAGGGCTGACGGCAATCGGGTGGACGGCGCATAGGACGTGTCATGGTAAATCAGTTTAACAATTATAACAATTAGGTGTGGAGCCCGAGTCCCAAGCCTCTTTCATGCCTGGCGGCGGCCGGGGTCCACGTCGATTCCTATAATGGCTGCTACACTGGTGCTAAAGGCTGGGGAACTGGGATGTAGCGGGGCCACAACAGTGCCCAGGCGCAGCCCGGCAACCCAAGACGAGAGGGGCGACCGATGTCGAAAGTCCTCGGCCTGGTGCTGGCGGCGTTCATGTTCATCACCGGTGTCACGCATTTCACGGCACCGACCTACTACCGAAAGCTCGTGCCGGCCTGGATACCGGCCGCTCCCGCCCTTGTCGTCCTCAGTGGCCTCCTCAACGTCGGTGTGGCCACCCTGTTGGCGGCGCCCGGCACGCGCCGCTATGGTGGGTGGGCGACGGCTGCCCTCATCACCGCGTACCTGCCCGCGCATGTGGATGCCGCCCGGTACGCGCGGCGGGCCAGCGGCTTAAACAACCGCCCCATCGGCGTGGCCGCACGCATCCTTGCGAACCTCGGGTACATCGCCTGGGCGCTGATCGTCGCGCGGACCGCGCCGCCCCCACGGCGGTAGAGGGGGGGCGCGTCCTCCCAGGTGAAGCGGAAGAACGCATGCTTGGCCTTGAAGTAGCCGATCTGCACGGCGCAGTAGGCTTGCGCGTGGAGAGTGGGGCGGCTGCAGGCCAGGGCCAACTCTGACTTAGAGAGCGAGAGGTACTCCAAGCGCTGGCCGTCATCGAAATCAGGCAGGCCGTAAAGGGCGAACTGTTCGGCGTCGGACAGCACGCTGATGAGCTTGTTTTTCGTGGCCATGTTGTCCTATGCCCCCGCCGTGTACAACCGACGCGAACTTTCCCTATAATAAGCGATTCCGGCGTTGGCGGACGCTGACCAAGCTAACTATCCTCGCGCTCACGGCTTTCGGCCTCGATGCCGGCAAGGATGAGATTGACGCCGGCCAAGAATTGCGCGCGGTCATCGTGGTCGCGCAGCTGCGTCGCCGCTCTGTGCACGGATGGGTGTCTGGCGGGGTCGAGTTGTGCCCATTGTGCGGCGACGTCGGCGAGAAAGGTAGATCGGTCGATGTTGTTGCTGGCGAGGATGCGCGCGTTTGCCGCGTTCTGCCCGGCAACTCCAAGGATGTAGTTCACCAGCACGCCTGCCGAGTCAAACAACGCTCGTTCGGGCACGTTGAGTGCCTGCAGCTGCTCGCTGATGCGCTCGTAGATGTCCAACAGCGTGGGGCGCCATGGCTCTCGGGCGAGTTGCGCGCCGACCCAGGGGTGCGCGTCGATCGCATCGAACAGGCCGAGCGCGACGGCGCGCAGCACGTCTCGGGGTTCGGCAACGGTACCTAGGTCAGCGACGACGCCCGCGATGACGTCGTCGGTGGCCGCCGCGAGCAGGGCGCTCTTGTTGGCCACGTGGTGATAGATCGCCCCGTAGCCCGTGCTCAGGTGTCTGGTAAGGGCGCGGAAGGTCAACGCTGTCTCGCCGTCAGTGTCAAGGATCTCGGTGGCGGCCCGGACGATCAGCTCTCTAGACAGCGCGGCGGTGCGCCGCGCTGCCCGCTGGCCTTTGGACGGACCTGCGACGTTGATGATCGTCGTGTCGAATACAGTCATGACGGTTGCGGTTATGGCGGCTGCACACACGATCCAGCGCACCGGAGTGCGGCGTGGGGCTACAGCGACAGCGAGGGACGCGTCGACAGCGGCCGCGCTCATGCTGGCTGCTCGTCGTCGCTCATCATGGCAATCCAGCTGTGGGGTGCGTCGTCGCCGAGCATGAAGCCGTAGACGTCTTCGCCTGCGGCTTCGGCAGCACGCGGGAACATGGCCTGCTCGTAGGCGGCCAGCGCGTTCTCAACGTCGTCGGGATGCGCGGCGATAGCCTGGCCGAGCTCGACGCCGTCCAGCATGGCCAGATTCGCACCTTCGCCGTTCGGGGGCGTGAGGTGGGCGGCGTCGCCGAGCAGGGTCACCCCGGGCGTGCGCTCCCAGCGGAGCCCGACCGGAAGGGTGTAGAGGCGGCGCAGGGCCGGCGCGGTGTCGCTCTCGGTGAGCAACGCGGTGAGCTGCGGCGCCCAGCCGTCGAATTCTGAAACGACCCGTACCGTCACGGCTGTGGCGTCGGCGAGATCGGTGTCGGTGAGCCAGTCGAGTGGCTTCACGAGCTGCGCGTAGGCGTGAAGGGTCCCATCGCCCTCCCGCTGAACCACAAACCCTTTCCCTGGCGCGAGCGCGAACAACGAGCCGGAGCCGACCGCCTCCGCAGTGGCGCGATGACGGGTAGCCCCGTCAAACAAGAAGGTCTCAACGGAGGTGACGCCCACATACGTCGGGGCGGCATCGGACAACACCGGCCGGACCCGTGACCACGCCCCGTCTGCCCCGATCAGCACGCTCGTGCTGACTGTGCCGCCGTCGGCGAAGCGCACCTCGTGGCGCCCCTTGTCGAGGGCCTGCACATCAGTGACCTTGTGCCCCCACCGGACGATGCCGTCCGGAAGCGAGTCGAGCAGCACCTGCCGCAGCGCACCGCGCTGTACTTCAGGCCGCGAGCCCGTCCCGTCGTCGGGCAGGTCGAGCAGGACGGTTCCCGCCCGGTCGAGAACCCGGTAGGACTCGCGGCCCTCCAGGACGAGGCCGCGGAACTCCTCGCTCAGCCCGGCCGCCGCGAGCGATACCTGGCCGTTCCAGGGATGGATGTCGAGCATGCCGCCCTGCGTGCGCGCGGACGCCTCGGCGTCCGCTTCATAAACCGTGACCGGGATGCCGTGAACGTGCAGAACGCGGGCCAGCGCAAGACCGCCAAGGCCTGCCCCAATGACCGTGACCGATGTCGTCATCGTGTTCTCCTAAAGTGGATTGGATCGTTACTCCCATAAGGTAGCAACGTTTGGATCGACAATCCAATTGTAGCGGAATGAACGCATGCCGTCCCAGGGCCGACGGGCAGCGCAGCGCACTGCTGCCTATCTGGAAGCGTCAGGATTCGGAACGCAAGTGGGCTGTGGTGCGCGTCAGCCTGCGGTGTTAGGCCTGGAAAGAGCGAGGCTGCGGACAAGAAGTGCATGTTGCGGCCAGTCCACAGGTTGATCGGGGACGCCACGAACTCTGCAATGAGCACCAGCGACGGGATGCAGATCGCGACGGTCATGCGTTCTCCTGCAGGAACGGGATGACCGTCGCCGCGACTTCCCGCGGGTACTCCGCGTGGGGGTAGTGGCCCGCGTTCTCGATTATCTCGTACCGGCCCAAACCGGCGGGTAGCAGGCCAACGATCGCGGCGGCCTCGGCCTCGGGGTCCGGGAAGTCCGAATCATTGTTGCCCATGACCATCAGCGCCGGGCGCCGCACGTCTGCCAACTGCGCCGCGGCCTGCTTCAGGGTCGCCGACGAGCTCATCATCTTCTGGGCTGCCTTCGTGCGGCCGGGCTCGCGCAGGTTCGCCTGCAGCGCAGCCAGCCACGTGTCCCAGTCGGCCGGCTTGCGCCCTGGGTATGCCATGTCGAGGTACTTTGACCAGATCTTGACGCGTCCGGTGAAGGCGAATTCTCCCAGCAGGAGCGCACCGCGGCGGTAATGGGACTTACGCAGAAAGGCGGCCACGCTGTATTGCGGGGGGCGGGTGAACGGGTCGATCTCCACGATCGCGCTCACCAAATCAGGGTTCGTCGCGGCCGCGATCGTCACAGCTCCGCCCGAGAAGGACTGGCCCACGAGCACCGCCGGGCCGCCCAGCTTCCGGATGACCTCAATCAGATCACCCGCCGTGTCTGCATGGCTGTAGGAGTCCCAGCCGGTGCTGGACTCACCGTGTCCCCGCAGGTCGACGCTGGCGACGCGGTAGCCGGCATTGGCGATCAGCGGGGCGAGGAAGCGGTAGGTGCTGCGGGTGTCAGCCATGCCGGGGGACAACACCACCAGCGGCCCATGCCCAATCACCTCGTAGGCGATGCGCCCGCCCTCGACGTCCACATACTCGGTTCTGCCCGTTCGATCGTTCATCGTTGTTCCTTTCATCGTGCTCTCCCATCTCGTGGTTACAAGAAATAACTAGAAGGTTACGCTATCTAACCTTCGACTGGTGTCGCCGGCCGCGCTCTCGCGTCGCGCGCGCGGGGCGGTGGTCTCCGCGTGGGCGGGCGGGGTGGCCGCACCACTCAGGTGTGTCGCCGTGAACCCGTCGGGGTACTTCAGGCCGTAGCCGAGGGCGCGGTCCAGCCCGATGTGGGCGGCCCAGATGAGGGCCATCAGGAGGACGGGGGCGTGTCCGGCCGCGAGCCCGACGCCGCCGAGGGCGATGGGCGCGAGGTAGGTGTGCGCGGCGTTGTAGCAGGCCGCGCCAACCGTGGCGCCGCCGCGGTAGCCCAGCATGCTCAGGTCCGGCGCCAGCAGCAGCAGCGCGAAGAGGCCCCAATTGCCACCGTGGACGCCGTAGAGGGCCGTCGCGCCGGCCAGCATCGCCGCGCCCTCCAGGCGCAGCACCACCCGGGGGGCGGTCACGAGGGCGAGAGCGCGTGCCATGGTCGTATCTCCTCCCTTGATGGGGCGGGCGGCGTGGGCTCAGCCCCGCGCCCCTCCCCGCATAATCCCGCGATAAATAGCCGCATGAGGCGTCGGAAGCTCTCGTCGCGGTCAAGCGGGAGCCCGAACCCGCCCGTGATCTCCAGCGATACGAAGCCGTGGACCAGGCTGCGCCAGGCGCGGATGGCGTGCGTCTCCTCCGCGCCCCGCAGCCCATAGGGGGCCAGCACCGCCCGCACGACGCCCATCAGGTCGGCGGTCGCCTCCTGGAGCGCATGGTCGTCGGGGTCGGGGGCGCGCAGGGTCGCGGCGTAGAGCCCCGGCCGCTCCTTGGCGAAGCGCCGGTAGGCCTCGGCCAGGGCGACGGCGCCCTCCTCCCCCGTCGCGCCGATCGCCGCGCGCGCGAGCCGGGCGCTCAACTCGCGCGCCCCCAGGAGTGCGAGGCCGCGCCGCACCCCGTCCAGGCTCGCCACATGGTTGTAGAGCGAGGGCGCGCGGACCCCTAGCCGCTCGGCCAGGCGCCCCAGGGCGAGGGCCTCGATCCCCTCGGCGTCGACGAGGTCGGCGGCCGCGCGCACGATCAGGCCCGCGTCGAGCCCCGGCCTATGCGCCACGGGACGCCTCCCCCGGGACCCCGGCCTGGGCGAGGAAGGCGACCACGGCGGGGCCGACGGCGGCGGGGGACTCGGCGTGCGGGTAGTGGCCCGCGCCCGCGACCATCGCGACCTCGACGCGTGGCGCGGCGCGCAGGGCGTTGGCGGTGCCCCGGGCCTCCGCGGCCGGATCGGGGAAGTCGGGGTCCTTGGAGCCCATCACGACCAGCGTCGGGGCCGCGATGTCGCCCAGGCGCGCCTCGACCGCCGCATGGCGCCCATACAGCATGGCCTTGGTCGCGTCGTAGCGGCCGGGCTCCCTGAGATTGGCCTTGAGCCGCGCGGTATAAGCGGCGAGGTCAGCCGGTGGCGTCGCCTTGTAGAGGCTCTTGTAGTAGGAGACCCAGGCGCCCGCGCCGAGGGCGGCGACCGCGCGGACGCCCAGGCGCTGGAGGGCGGTCTGGGGCACGTCGCGCACGAATGCGTCGAGCAGCACCAGGGCGCGCACCGCGGCCGGGTCGACGGCGGCGGCGTAGGCGACCGCGGCCCCGCCGTAGGAGTTGCCGATCAGGATGGCGGGACCAGCGTCAAGGGCGCCGATCAGGGCCAACACGTCGCCCGCGATCGCCGTATCGCGGTAGTCAGCCCAGCCGACACTGGAGTCGCCGTGGCCGCGCAGGTCCATGGTGATCACGCGGTAGCCGGCCGCGACAAGTGGGGGGACCAGGAAACGGTACGAGGCGCGCACGTCACCGACGGCAGGGACACACACGACGAGGGGACCGGCGCCCGTGTCGTCGTAGGCGAGGCGACCGCCGGGGACGTCGAGAGAGCGTGTCGGGGTGGACAGAGGCGTGGGCATGGTGGCGCGCGTGGGCATGGTGGCCCCCTCAGAAAGGTGTGCGGGGCGATCAACACGGGTGGGACGCGCGGTTGGGCGGTCAGTGGCGGGTGCGGTCATCGCTATCTCCTCTTCGTCTTCGTTGCGTCTTAAACTATCCTATGTAGTTATAAACTAATATATTTAGTTTGTCAAGGGGGTCGCGCTGACTCGGGGAGTGCCGCATGCGTCCCTGGCCGTGGCACTCGGGCCTTGTGAACAGCCCGCTTGCGGGCGCATCGCACGCGGCGTACACGCGCCACAACCGGAGGAGTACCTGCTCTGTCCACTATCTGAGGCCGGACAACGACGTAGTCATAGTATTCCACGACACACAGGGCCGCTATGCGGGAGAAAAGGTTGCGCCAACGCTCATCCAGGGTCCTTGTCAGGGCCGTGCGCGAGCGCTACAACACCACGCGCCTGCACGCCGGCATCGGCTACGTCACCCCCGAGGACGAGCACACCAGCCGCGGCCCCGAGATCCGCCACGCCCGCCGCCTCGGCCTGGACCGTGCCCGCCAAGCCCGACTGGCATACCATCGCAACCACAACAACCAACGACCGTCATGACCCCCGGCCGACATGGCTTGATCCCCGCCCCGAAAACGGACATTAACTCGGAAACACCTCAGGGCGAGGCAGTCCAGCGATAAGCATTTCAACCAGTCGTCGCGCATCATAGCCGCGGCTCGTACCGGCTCCCGCACAGAGACCGGCGACGCCGCGCATCAGCTCGTAGGGATCCTGGTCTGACCGGATCTCACCAGCAGCCGCGGCGGCGTCCAACAACCGGGCGCACACCGGCACGATTCGCTCAAGGAAGTAGGAGTGCAGAGGGTCGAAACACGGATCCTCGGACTGTAGCACACCGGCGAGGCCCTGTTTGGTTACCAGGAAATCGACGAAAAGTCCGAACCATCGTGCAAGCGCAGCGTGAGCGCTCTGGCATGTCCCCAGCAAGGTTGGACCAGCCTCCGCAAGAGCCTCAACCTGGTGGCGATAGACGGCGATGATGAGATCTGCTCGCGTTGGAAAGTGGCGGTAGATCGTGGCTGTCCCGACGCCGGCCTTGGAGGCGATATCGCGTATTGGTGCTTCGACGCCTGAGGACACAAAGACTGCAGCCGCCGCATCGAGCAGAGCCGCTTCATTCCGCCGTGCGTCCGCGCGCTTCGCTCGGGCCATGCTCGCTGTAGCCAGTTCATTTTCGGTCATTGCATCCTCCCCGTGCTCACCAAGCTTGACAGTAAGAGTTCAGACTAGGGGTACGGGGGAGTGAAGGGCGGCGAGGCAGGCAGCGAAGGGACTGAGGCCGCGGGCCGTCCAGGTGTAAAAGGGCGTAGCGAGGTCGCAGCGCACCTGGGAACCAGTGCTGCTGCGGGAGCCGCCGCTGATCTTACGGGTGATGACGAGCGGACGCACGGCGCGCTCGGCCTCGTTGTTGGTGGCAGGGACGCCGGGGGTGCGGACAAAGGTAAAGAGCTCCCTCTCATAGCGGTGCAGGCGCTGGGCCAAGACCTGGGTGGGATGCCCGTCCGTCCGACGATAGCACCGGGCCAAGGCGCGGGACTGACGCTCACAAACCCCCGCGAGATGGTCCCGCTCCCGCGCGCTCAGGTGCGCGGTGTCCACCTCTCGCGCACGTTTGTAGAGGCCTTTGACCGCGCGCACCCAGTCCTGCACATCCTCCCGCGTGGGGTGAGCCTCGCCGAGGGCATGCACGTCCCGCAGCAGGTGCGCCCAACAGCGTTGTTTGGCGCCGGGACGGTGGTCGTAGGCCGCATTAAAGTCGGTCACCAGGACACCGTCCTCCCCGTCGCCGGCTAACGCCCGCGCGACGCCTCCGGCACGACTCCGGTCGTCGGTGTACGGGCGGGTGGGCTCCGGCCCGTCCATGGCTTGGACCCAGAGAGACCCCTTCTGCCCCGCTTCGCGCCAGCCCGTCTCATCCATATGCCGCGCCGGACTCCCCCGCGCCTCCCGCGCGATCCGCGTCCGCACCGGGGCGAACGCGGCGGCCAGGCGACCCAGGATGTCCTGCCGGCCCCCCCCGAGAGCCGTAGTCCGTACACCTGCGCCAGATGCGCCTGGATTGCCGCGAACGGCAGGCGTCCCGTTGTCCGCAGTGTCCCGATCAGGCTGGCCAGGCGCACCCCGATGCGGCTCTGCCCCAGCGTGACCCCCGCAAAGGAGACCTGCGGCGTTTTCCACGCCCGACAGGCCGGACAGTGGCGCTTGGTCAGCTAATGCTCGACCACGTCGTACGCGACCGCCGGCACCTCGATCACGTCCCACCGCCGTTTGATCGCCTCCCCTCGCAAGGCGTAGCCGCAGTCGGGACACCGCTCATAGGCATGGCGCTCAATCCGCGTCGCTGTGCTCCGCCGCCGGCCCGCGTTCTGCTCCGCCGCACGGCGCTGGCGCGGCTGCGGGGCCGTCTGCGGCGGTTTGGGCCGATTGGTTTGACCCAGGAGGGTGCGGGCGTTTTCGTCCGTTCGAGGTCCGCCAGCCGCTCTTCCAGCCGGCGCGCCGCCTCACGCAGCGCGCTGTTCTCGGCGCGTAACGCCGCATTCTCCGTCCGCAACGCCTCGCTTCTCTGTCTGCTCACTCATCACTTCCACTCTAGCACAATTTCCCTTTACCCCACTTCAGAGGTCTTATGCTTGACAAAGCGGGACATTGTCCCGTATTGTAAGAGGGGCAGACAAAGCGGGACATTGTCCCGTATTGTAAGAAGGACAATATTGATCACGCCAGGAGGATCGTTCTATGACCGGATCAGACGCGTCAGCCATTCAGGCGCCAGGAGAGCCGGCGGGCGCCGAGGGGACGCAAAGACTGCCGGAGTCCTACAACCCCGTCGTCATTCCGAGAGTGGTCGACACCGGGGAGCTAGTACCCGTCGTCTCAGCCAAGCCAATCGTCCTCGCCGCCCCGGAGCGCGGCGAGGATCTGCAGGTGCGAGTCTCTGCGCCCGTGACTGGACGTGAGCTGCCGATCATCGTCTTCTCACACGGCTTTGGGTCCTCGCTTGACGGCTACGGTCCGTTGGCGGATTTCTGGGCTGCTCACGGCTTCGTGGTCGTTCAACCAACCCATCTTGACTCCCGAACGGTCAGTGTCCCCCCTGACGATCCGCGTACCCACCGGATCTGGCGGATTCGAGTCGACGATCTGGAGCTCATCCTCGACCATCTCGATCTTCTGGAGGCTGCCGTACCAGGGCTGGCTGGGCGTCTGGATGTCAGCCGTATTGCGGTGGCGGGCCACTCGTTCGGCGGGCAGACGGCGGGCAGCCTCCTGGGCTTGCGGATCGCCGATCCAGTCACCGCGCAGGAAGCGGATCTATCCGATGCCCGTGTCAAGGCGGGCGTGCTGCTGGCCACCGCCGGCAAAGGCGGAGCGGATCTGGTGCCAGCCGTGGCTGAGCGATTCCCATACATGAACCCGAACTTCAGCGAGATGACCACCTCCTCTCTCGTGATCGCGGGCGATCACGACGACCTTCCGCTGACCGTACGAGGACCCGACTGGTGCACGGACCCGTACGTCCTCAGCCCCGGCGCTGAAAGTCTGCTCACGCTCTTTGACGCCGAGCACTCCCTCGGCGGGATCGCTGGCTACGAAGCCAAGGAGACAACCGACGAGAATCCTGCGCGGGTTGCCGTGATCCAGCAAATCACGTGGGCATACCTCCGCCACGCACTCGGCATCGAGGACGCCAGCTGGCAGGCCGCGCAGAAGAACCTAGCCGCGGACCCCAACTCGCTCGGCCGGATCGAGTCCAAATGGGCTATTTTTGCCCAACGCCCCGAAAAGGTAAAAAGCTCCTAACGGATGTGCATCTTGCCCTGCACCCCGCGTGATCGTAGCCGCGCGAGAAGCCAGCGCCTCTGCAAGCTATCCGCACGATGATTTTGGCAACGGTATGTCAGGGTCGCGCTCCACGGCCCAGCTCTGGACATCTAGAACGGGACGGCCACGCCTGCGATCCCGTTCTAGATGTCTCGGTCAATCACGAAGCGCGAGACCCTGTATGTGCATGACGAAGGGGAGAACACCAACCCCGCTTGAGACTGAAGTGCGGCGGTGTGCAAGAAGTGGACTTTCCGCACACCGCTGCCGCCGTAGTGCCCGACTCGCCGCAGGGGACAAAGTGGGCCAGAAGAGCTCTCTATGCGACCTTTTACCTTTTCGGGGCGTTGAGCAAAAATAGCCAACCTGGATCGGCTGTCGCGCTCACCACCATCCTATTCACGGAGGGACTGTACTATGCGCGTTTTCGTTACCGGCGCGTCCGGCTGGATCGGTTCCGGCGTCGTTCCCGAACTCATCGGCGCCGGCCATCAGGTCGTCGGACTGGCACGCTCGGATGCCTCGGCCGCTGCCCTCGCCGCCGGGGCAGAGGTGCGGCGAGGCACGCTCGACGATCTCGACAGCCTGCGGAGTGCGGCTGCCGCGTCGGACGGCGTGATCCACCTCGCGTTCAAGCACGACATCGCCTTCTCGGGGGACTTCCAGGGCGCGGCCGATGCGGACCGCCGCGCCGTCGAGACATTTGGTGAGGCGCTCGCAGGGTCCGATCGGCCGTTCGTCATCGCCTCCGGGACGCTCGGGATGGCGCCGGGGCGCGTGGCGACCGAACGGGACGGGCAGAGTCCCGACCCGGCTATGGCCGCTCTGAGTGGTCCGGCGACCCGGCTGGGTACGGCGCGGCTGACGCTCGCCCTCGCGTCCCGCGGCGTCCGCTCGTCCGTTATGCGACTCCCTCCGACGGTCCACGGCGACGGGGACAACGGCTTCATGGCGACGCTGGTCGGCATCGCCCGCGCCAAGGGCGTCTCGGGCTACGTCGGCGACGGGTCTAACCGCTGGCCCGCCGTGCATCGGCTCGATGCCGCGCGCCTCTTCCACCTGGCGCTGGAGACGGCCCCGGCGGGATCGACGCTGCACGCGGTCGCGGACGAGGGCGTGCCGGTGCGCGCCATCGCTGAGGTGATCGGACGGCATCTCGACCTCCCGGTGGTCGCCATCTCATCGGAGGACGTTGGCCCGCACTTCGGGTTCCTGGCCGCCCTCATCGGGATCGACAGTCCGGCCTCGAGCGCCCTGACCCGCGCGCTGCTGGACTGGCAGCCCACGCACCCCGGGCTCATCGACGATCTCGACCAGGGCCACTACTTCCGCACGCCATCCGCCTAATCGGCCGCGCCCGACGGGGATCGCGGCCCGTGACGTGTGGCTGCTATAGCGGTCCTGGACGCACTGCGGTCCCTGTGCATCGGGAGCGCGGGAGAGCCTCCCTCCTGACGAGGTGTGCGCCTGTACGGCCACTAGAGCGTGCGAGAGGGGCACAAAGAGAGGGGACGGTAGCTAAAGCCCCGCAACGGGAACGGGAGCAGGGGGCGCACCTGGTCGAGGGTCCGGAGCACGTCGTCGTAGCCGTGGCGCAGGAGTGGCAAGCACTCGGTCCACCCCGTGGCGACATCGGTGAGGACGAGAGACGAGAGGTAGGGACCCTCCGCCCGCGTGCCGCAGTGCGCCACTAGGTCGGCCTCCATGAAGCCGGGACGGACATCGTCCCACTCAGCGAAGGTGCGGATGGGGACCTTGTGCTTGAGCAGGGTCCCCATTTTGGTCGTGCCGATGCCACGCGGCCGGGCGCGCTCCCACGTGGGGCGGAGGAGCCGATCGGCCGTGGCCGCGCTCAACGTGAGGAGGTGCGCGCGCACCTCCGCGCTCAGTGTAAGGCGCCCGTGGCGCTCTAGGGAGGCCACGAGGTCCGGCAAGAACGGCACGAGCCGTTTGGCACAGACATAATTGCTCGCCGCCCAATGGACCTGTTCACATGACAGACGTACTCTGTGGGGAGTTATTTCTCCCCGCCTAACAACAGCCTGACCGCGAGAAGACAAAAGGAATACATGTTCGTGCGAGAATTGGCCGACAGATGCGACATAGAGTTCATATATTCTGAACCGTTTCTTTAACATGACGCGGAAGTATTTCCTCTCACCGAGTACGTCTGTCATGTGAACAAGTCCACGTCGTGGACTGGATCAACGAACAGTTGACGCTGCTGGGAAGCGTTGTGCCAGCCACTAAGTTGGACAAGTGCATGTCCCACTTTGAGAAATGGTGTCTATGCATCCAATGATGCGCGTCCAAGACGGCGCCGCAGACATATTTTGCACTGTCGGCATGCATTGCAGGGGGGAGATGCTCTTCCCAACAGCGTCAAGTGTTCGCTGCTCTGGTCCATTACGTCGGGCTTGTAAGATCTGCGGGAGGGCGTTTCCTCACTCACAGGATACCCCCCAGAAGTGGGCGAGGACACGGGCGGGGGAGCGGATGAGGTCGGGGCGGCCGGCGTCGTGGGCGACGAGCGCGACGATGAGAACGGCGGTGTAGGTCAGGGCGACTTGGCGGGTCACGGCCGATCAGCCGGACAGGGGCGGGCGTTGCAGCTAAGACGACCGCGTTCCACGCGCGGTTCGATCAATGCCCTGGTTGTCGCTGCCCTGGCACGCGCCCAGGACGGCCACGTGGAGGGGACAGCCACGCCCGATGCCTGACGACAACGCCCTGCTCTGCTACCACGCCGTCGTCAGTTCAGACGGCGATGGCCTGGCCCACGGCGATGGCCACGTCATGGCGGTTGGCTACCGCGCCAACCCGGACACGGACATGGGTCAGCGCCTACCCGTGGGTCGGGTAGGGGATGACGCCGGGGGAGGCGCTGGCGGCACTGGAACGGGTGCTCAGGGAAGGTATGGGCAGCCAGCGGAGGCGCGACGGGTGCGGTATGAGAGCGGCGTATGACGAAGCCGCGGGGTTCGTTCCGCTTCTCCTCGGACGACCTACGCGCTGTTGACGTCCGGTTTGATCAGGTCGGCGTCGTCGTTCCTCGGGCTGTTGATAGCCGGGGAGATGGGGTACGCGTCCAGGTCACGGTCCGGATATGGGCGGAGCAGGTGCACCAGCGCCTCGGGCTCGGCCATGTCGGGATCGAGCCACATATCCTCGTCGTCGGGAGAGAGGATGGCCGGCATGCGGTCGTGGATGGGCTCCATCGTCCTGTTCGGCGACGTCGTGATGATGACGTAGGCAGGCTGCCCTTTATGGGCGAGAAGCAAGCCGGCGAAGCCGAACAGCGCATCATCCGTGCGCTTGATGTGGTAGGGGACTTTGCGCGCTCCAACCTTTTGCCACTCGTAGAAGCCCGTCGCCGGCACGATGCAGCGCGACGACCCGAGCGCCGCGCGGAACGTCCTGCTCCCGAGCAGCCTGTCGTCGCGCGCATTGAGGGAGTTTTTGCATATCCCCCCAAAAAGGTGCACTTTCTCGTGCGTGGTGCCCCGCTCGCTCACGATACGCCGTGTGAGCATTGCCCTAAATCGTTATCCGCGCCCCGCGCGACTACGCAACGCCCCAAGGTCGAGACATCCCTTCTGCTTGCAGATGCACATGCTCTAACGGGATGTGCAGGAAATGCGGCATCCAACAGTCCGATTTCTCCGTCCCGATCGGGTGCCCATTGACGCAGAACGTATTGATGCCATCCATCCCGTCGACGCCGCAGCATCCATTTCGTGTACCACCCGGTTGTGTGTTCCTCACGTCACACAGATTCACGATGATCCCATCTCGCGTGAGGCCGCTCCACGCGTGCCCCGCGTCAAGGAGAGTTGCATTCAACACGTAGCGCCCTTGGGGGATGAGAGGGTGCTGATCCTCCTCATCGACGATGCCGAGGTCATCCAAACGCTCCAGTGCTGGACTCACCTGTACGTCGAAGTGTGCGCAACGAATCACCAGTCGTGCCATGCGCTCACGCTCCTCTACATCTAACACATGCCGCGTCCGACGCCTCAAGGGCCGGCGCTTTTATGCTGCTCCAGTATAGTAGTTGGGCATGATGGTAACCCTCGGACCCATGCTCGTAAGCATTGGGCTCTTTACAGCAGCGTCGGGTCTGTGGCCGCACATGTCATCTCCGACACGATCAACGGGTCGCGCGCGGCGTCGGCCCGCTCGTCCAACGCCCAGGCGTCCTCGCGCCAGCGGCGGGCGAGTGCCGCCTCACGGGGGTACGCCTGGTCTAACCGGTCGGCGGCGCGTCGCAGCCCGGCGGCCAGGTCCTCGTGGGTGAGATCCTTGTTCTCCCATCGCGCGCGCAGGACGTGCACGGTCGATACGATACGGTCGGTGCTCATAGGTCCTCTGTACGGCGTGGGCTCAACGATCTCTTTGCGGATGCGTCGGTCGACATGGCCGCATCAGGCTCACTTTGCCCGAGATAGCGATAGACCGTCGCCTTGGAGAGGCGGTAATCCCGCATCAAGATACGGATCGGCGCCCCTTGCTGACGCTGCGCACGGAGCGCGGTCGTTTGTGTCTGCGTTAGCGTCTTGTGGCGGCCGAACGGCACCCCCCGCGCTTTAGCGTGCGCGATCCCGTCGCGCTGCCGCTCGGCGCGGATTTCGGTCTCGAACTGGGCGATCGCGGCCAGCATATGGAAGAGTAACCGGCCCGTGGATGAGCGTGTGTCAATCTGCTGATCGAGGACCTGCAGATCCACCCCTTTGCGCTCAAGCTCGGCGACGATTTGACAGAGGTGCAGCGTGGAGCGGGCCAGACGGTCCAGACGGGTCACGACCAAGGTATCGCCCTGCCGGACATACTCCAGGCAGGCGTTCAAGGTCGGGCGCTGACTGCTGGAACCGCTTTTCTTCTCTTGGTAGGTTTTGTCGCACATGCTCAGCTTGTCGAGTTGGACGGCCAAGCTCTGGCCGGACGAACTGACGCGCGCGTAGCCAATGCGTGCCATGGCGTGCTTCTCCTGTCGCGGGGCGGTCTCAGAAATCCCAGGATGTTATGATACGGGCATTATGAGACGACTTGTGCGACCCGTCAAGCGGCGTGTCTTAGAAAGTATACCTTGTGAGACAGCATTCTGAGCGGACAAGATCTGGCGCAAGGACGACCGCAGCGCGGGTGCAGGCCACTGCGTCTTCACGGAAGGGGACATCACCGCACGGGAGGATCGACACAGGCACGGGTACGCGTGATAGGGCTATCGTGCCGCGCTGTCGCGGGCTGTTGTGTGCGCACCGACAATGGCGGCCGGTACCGGCCGCTGGTACACTCCTATTATGCAAAAAGGGTACCTACTGACGGGCTATCGGTTGTTCTTTGGGCTCCTTGGGTTTAGTGCGGTCGTGACGGAAGCCGCGACCGTGCAGGCGCGGGGCAAGGCCCCCCTGGTGAACGTCTTTAGCTACTTCACGGTCGAGAGCAACCTCTATGCGGCCGCGATCCTTCTCCTGAGTGCGAGCGCGGTCGCGCCCGCCCTGCCCCCGCGCCTCTTGGCCCTACTGCGGGGCGCCGCGACCTTGTATATGGCCACCACGGGGATCGTGTTCGCGGTGCTCCTCGCGGGGATCGAGGGCGTCGCGTTCACCGCAGTCCCGTGGGACAATATCGTGTTGCATTACATCATGCCCGTTGCCGTCACGGTCGATTGGTTTGTCGATCTCCCCGCCCAACGCCTGACCTTCGGCCGGGCAGCGGTGTGGTTCGTGTTTCCCCTGGCCTATGTGGCCTATAGCCTCATCCGTGGGCCTGTTGTCGGGTGGTACCCGTACCCCTTCCTCGATCCGCGCACGCACGGCTATGGTGGCGTGGCCGGGACGAGTGTCGCCATTGCCCTTGCCGTGGCCGTGTTCATATGGGTGTTGACACGCTTTACCGGGCGCACGCGCAGCGGCCCTGGGCGACGCCGAGATAGCGAGTTCACGCCCCCCCACGTCGAGAGGTAGATCAAGGGAGGGAGGGCATCACTGTGCTCCCATCTTTAGCGTGGCGCGTCCAAGAATCCACCCAATGTCTGACCGTTCCAGCGACCCAAAAAGCCTACTGCACCTTTTTGAGGGGTTATGCAAAAACCCCCATTGATCAGCTCGCGCGCTCCCGGCTTGCCCGCAGCCCATGTCGGGAGGAAGCCCCACCGCGCGTGCTTTATGCTGTTGGGGCTATGCCGGACCACGACCGGCATGGTCATGGACGGGGCGACGTTGTAGATCGGCCGCAGTTCGTCGACGATGTCGAACCGCTTGTACACGGCCTGCGTGTCGGTGAAGCTGTATCTGCCGCACATGGTAGGTGGAGTATAGCAGCTACGCCGATTGAAACCGCTCCGGGAGGACACCTCGCCACGATCGCCTGGCTCTCCCAACCTTTTGGTGAACCGAAATGGCCGTTTCGCCAACGCCAGCAAGGGGAAACAGGCTTGCAAGATCATGTCTCCATGCGGATAGGGTTATGAGGCCGGTTAGCCCGTGCTCCGCCAGGGTTTTCGCTGGATTGGCTTTCACCAAACCGTCGGGAGAGCCAGCTAATTGTGGTGAGGCGTCCGACGAAGCGCAGACCGTCGGCGCTAGCGACATCCCCGCCGCCCCAGGCGGTGAGCGGGATCTCGCTCTGGGCGTCGACGAACCGGGTGTTGGCGGCGGTGATGGTCTCGCCGCGGACGTAGTTCTGGTCGGTCCAGGACAGCCGTCCGCGGGTCAGCGCGGGGGTATCGGGCCGGACGACGGGTTCGAGCCCAGTGTTGGTGGCCTCGGCGATGAGCACCGCGCACTGGCTGACTCTGAGGTCCGGGGCGCGGGGCGTGCCGTCGGAGACATGGGTGAACGCGTTGAGGAACCCGGTCCCGTCGGCGATCTCGAGCAGCACCTCGGGCAGGTCGACGCGGGGCAGCAGCGCGTCGACCGCGGCGCGGAGGGCGAGCAGGCTGGGCGGGTCGTCGAGCCGGTCGAGGGCGGTGAGGACGGGCCGGTCGGCGCCGTTGCTGGTATCGATGCGGACCGCGGTGTTGTCGGGGAGCCGGCTGGCGACGCCGCGGTCGGCGGCGTCGCGTTCAGCGCTGAGCGGGCGGGGCCTGCAGAGGCCGGACACGGCGGTATCGCGCAGTTGTGCCTAGGCGGTGGGGGTGATCAGCCCAGCGTTGCGGTGGCCGTGCGCAGGTCCTCCAGGGCCGCTAGGGCGTGTGGGGTGAGCCCGTTGGCGTCATCCCGATCGCCGTCGGACCACTGCGCGTAGCCCCGCTTGAATGCGAGGACCCCCACCTCGGCCGCGAGGTGCGCGGTCGGGTCGGGGACACCACGGGCGACGAGCGCCGCTGTCATGGCGGCCGCGAGACCGACGCTCTTGAGGGCGTCCCGCTCTTGCAGTGCGGTGCTGGCCGCGACGGCTGCTTTCAGGCGGGGGCCAAGCGCGCGGTTCAGCGGCCCCATGGCGCTCGAGGCGCGCTCGAGACCGGCTGCGACCGCCGCGAGCGGGCTGGCGCTCGCCGGCGCCTCGGAGATCCCGTCGGCGAGCAGCCTGCTCAGGGTCTCTTGCCCGGCGACCAGAAGCTCGCGCTTGTCCGAGAAGTGTCGGAAGAAGGTGCTCTTGGTGACTCCGGCGCGCGCGGCGATCTGCGCCACCGTGGTGGTGTCGTACCCCTGCTCGGTGAACAGGTCGACGGCCGCGACGACGAGTCGCTCTGTCGCCCCCGGTTGCCATCGCGTCATGGCATCATTATACTGTACGTGAAGTGATGGGACACGTATCCCATCACTCTGTTACAATGATAGGACAACAGTCCCGTCACTCTCGGGAGGATTTCATGCACGTCTTCGTCACCGGCGGTACCGGCGCCATCGGCTCCGCCGTCGTCGCCGAACTGCTCGGCCATGGCCACACCGTTCTCGCGCTGGCTCGCTCGGAGGGCTCTGAGCAGGCCCTTAAGGACGCCGGCGCCGAGGTGCTGCGCGGAGGGCTGGCGGACCTCGGCGTCCTGCGGGCCGGCGCCGCGCAGTCCGACGGCGTGGTCAGTTTGGCGTTCGGACGCGATTACAACAGTCCCGACGCGCTCGCGGCAGCCATCATCGAGGAGAGCGCCGCCCTGGCCGCGCTGGGGGAGGAGCTCATCGGCAGCGACCGCCCCATCGTCACGGTCTCGGGGACGCCGTGGGTGGCGGGCCGCGCCTCCACCGAGGCCGATCCGCTGCCGACCGATGGACCGGTGGGCGGGCGGGGCCGTTCGGTCAATGCGCTGCTGGCTTTGGCCTCGCGCGGTGTGCGCGCCACGGCTGTCCGCATGCCGCGCACGGTCCACAACGAGGGCAAGGGCGGATTCGCCGGCCTGTTGACCGATCAAGCGCGCCGCACCGGCGTGTCCGGCTACCCGGGTGACGGCGCCCAGCGCTGGCCGGCCGTGCATGCCCGCGACGCCGCCGTCCTGTTCCGGCTGGCCCTCGAATCGGCGCCGGCCGGCACGGCCTGGCACGCCGTCGCCGACGAGGGCGACGCGGTACGCGACATCGCGACCGTCATCGGCCGGCGACTGGGCCTGCCGGTCGAGGCCGTGCCTGCGGAGACCTTCGCCCCGTTCGGAGCGATCTTCGCGATGGACCAGCCCGCTTCCAGCGCCCACACCCGCGCGGCCCTCGGATGGCAGCCGACACACCCCAGCCTCCTCGACGACCTGGAGAACATTCAGCCCTGAGGGCGGCCATGCACGGCCGGCTGTACACGGGGCGGCACTGCTTGGTTAACCCATAACCGTCATGCTCACGGGCGCGCGGCCTGGCGAGGAGATCTCTTTCGTGGACTACCCGCAACACTCTACGGGTTTTGGTGGCGGCATTATGGGCGTTGATGATGCCGACGGGCAAGGCGTGATCCAATTCACCTACCCGCCCTTCACCCAGAAAGACGAGATCGGCCAGTGGGTCGTGACAGCAGGTCAGCGCGGGAGCGGCATCATCGCCTCAACGATCATCACCATCGTGGCTCCCTGATACGACAATGCTACCTCGCTAGAATCATCGTTGGCGCGCGGGAAGTCTGGGATAATCTGGGGGCGCGGGCGTCTCACCCGTCCCCACGTTGAACCTGGGACGGGCGCACCTATCGTGCCGGCAATGTGGCGCTGCGCCGCGAGGCCGATAGAGCCGGCGCGGCCTGGGTCACCGATCTATTCGCCGGCATCAAAGCGGACGGTTTCCGGCTGGCGCGGCCGCACCCGACGCGCGAGGGCGACGGGATCGCGCCCGGCAGCTGGAGCGCGCGGACATTCCTGGAAGGCCGCGCGGCGTCAGGCGACGATCTTGCGCGGGTCGTGTCGGCTATTGACGCGTTCCACGCCGCGCTCGCCGGTGTCCCCTACGGCGAGGGCCTGCGCTCGGGCGGCTTCGACGACCTCGACCGCTACGAGCCCGCCGTTGCCATCGTCCACGCTTAACGCGCAGCGGTAACCCGGCTTGTCTTCCGCTCCCGTCCCGCCCCCACTGGAGCAGGCCGTGCGCCGGATCGCGCGGTTGGGCGGCTACCACGGGCGCGCCCACGACGGCCCGCCCGGCGTGACCGCCCGCTAGCGGGGCGTCCAGCGCCTGGGCGACCTCACCTCCTTGTCTCACGCCTTTCGTCCTCGGCTCCATCCGATACATGTGGGCAAGGGTCAGGCAGGGAGAGGAGGAGGCGCCCCTGCTTGCGGGAGGGATGAGCGAGGGTGACCGGTCAGGGCTTGGCGCGCCCATATTGGACGGGCCAGGGGATGTCGGCGCCCAGCGCGTCGGCGGCGTGCAGCGGCCAGTAGGGGTCGCGCAGCTCGGCGCGGGCGAACGCCACCAGGTCGGCCTGCCCCTCGCGCACGATGGCCTCCGCCTGTTCCGGGGTGGTGATGAGGCCCACGGCCGCCGTGGCGATGCCCGCCTCGCGCCTGATCGTCTCGGCGAAGGGCGCCTGGTAGCCGGGGGCCACCGGGATCGACGCGCGCGGGACGTTGCCGCCCGACGAGCAATCGATCAGGTCGACGCCATCCTCGCGCAGCAGGCGCGCCAGGGCCACGCTATCCTCCAGCGTCCAGCCGCCCTCGACCCAGTCGGTGCAGGAGAGGCGCGCAAACAGGGGCAACTCCTGCGGCCAGACGGCGCGCACGGCGCGCGCCACCTCGCGCATGAAACGCGTGCGGCCGGCGACGTCACCGCCGTACCCGTCGTCGCGCCGGTTGCTGAGGGGGGACAGGAACTCGTGCATCAGGTAGCCGTGGGCGCCGTGCAGCTCGATCACCCGAAATCCGGCGTCGAGCGACCGCTGCGCCGCCGCGACAAAGGCCTCGACGAGCCCCTCGATGTCCCGGACGCTGAGCGCGCGCGGTGTGGGATACGTCTCGGCAAAGGCCAGCGCGCTCGGCGCGACGGTCTGCCACCCGCCGTCCTCCGGGCGGACCTGACCGCTGCCCGACCACGGGCGGTAGGTGCTGGCCTTGCGGCCGGCGTGGGCAAGCTGGATGGCGGGCACCGCGCCCTGCGCGGCGATGAACGCGGCGATGCGCGCCAGCGCGTCCCGCTGCGCGTCGTTCCACAGGCCCATGTCCTGGGGGCTGATGCGCCCATCCGGCGTCACCGCCGTGGCCTCGACCATCACCGTGCCCGCGCCGCCCACGGCGCGGCTGCCGAGGTGGACGAGATGCCAGTCGGTGGCCAGGCCATCGGCGCAGGAATACTGGCACATCGGCGAGATGAAGACGCGGTTGCGCATCGTGACGCCGTGCAAAGTGTACGGCGTGAAGAGATGCGCCGCGCCGTCATCGGACCCGCGCGTCGGGCCGGTCTGTTCGGCCTCCCGGATAGTCATTAAAGTCCCCTGTGTGGTTGGATACTCGTTGCTCATCGGTCAGGGTCGTCGGTCGATCAGCGGCGGCCCGTGACCGAACGTCACGCACTGGCCAGCAACTGATACTGCACGTCCTGTTCCATCTCACTATACAATGTCTAGCAAGACGTGCCCGATTGGTGTATCACGCGCGGTGGCACAGGTCACGCCTCATACCGGTGACGGATGCGCCGCGAGATCGCAGACGCGGCCTGCGATTGAAATCGCATGGCACATCACGGACACTGACGTGTCTCCTCTTCTGCCGCACGGCAGCGGCTCAACGCGCCCACGCAGCGACGTCAATCGCCGTTGTTTGCCATGCGACATCAGTCGCAGGCCCTACCTCACAATCCCCGGGCGCCCCGCGTCGGATAACCTATTGACAAACCTAGAACACTCGTTCTATAATCTCCTCTAGTGTGCGCGTGCATCGGATTGCGGGCTGACAGGAACCGAAGGGAAGGACCACCATGGCTGTGATGCGGCGCGAGGCGCCCAGTGGGCTTGTGCGGGCGTACCCCGATGGGCGGCGACCGGATCGGCGGCGCTCGGACCGCGACGACGAGCGCGGCTACGAGCGCGACTCGTTGTGGTCGCGCCCCCTGACCACGGCCATCCTGGCCGCACTGGCCGTGCTGGTGGCCTACCAATTGCTCTCCGGCGTGGCGACCTGGGCGCACGTGCGGCTGGACGACCTGCGCTACGGCTACCCGCGCTCCTACCAGGTCGACGGCTTCGTGGGCTTCGGCGAGTCGAACGGCCTGCCCACGCACGTCGTCGCGCTCAACCTGCACCGCCAGGTGGAGATGCTGGTCATCGCCGGCGACGACCCCTCGCACGTCAGCGTCATCAAGGGACCCCAGTTGTTCGGCAGCGCGGACGACCTCGCCCCGGTCACGGTGCGCCTGGTCGACGTCAACGCCGACGGCTACCCCGATCTCGTGCTCGCCGTCGCCAGCCAGCAGATGGTCTGGATCGACGAGCCGCACGCCGGCCGTTTCCGTCCCCTGCTGCCCCAGGAGCGATTCGCGGCATCCAAAGTGCTGGGAGGCGCGTTGTGACCCTGACACGGCGGCGCCTGGCCCTGATCGCGACCCTGGCGCTGGCGGCCCTGATCCTGGCCGCGCTCTCGCGCCGAGCGGCGGAGACGGTGACGCTGCCGTCCGCCAGCCCGTCCGGCGCGACGGCTCCTGCCATGCCGCAGCCGTCCGCGCGGCCGACTCAAGCGGCGCGCGTAGACCTATCCTCGACCGCATCGCCATGCGCGCCGCTGCCGGCGAGCGCGATGCGTCCACTACCGAGCCTCGGCGTCGACGGCGGCTCGATGGCATCCGTCATTCAGGTGACGGGAGGAACGGCGCTGGAGCAACCGGGGGATGTGGGCTGCCCCTCCGGCAATGTCGCGGCGCCGGACCTGGTCGCGGTGGGCTTCCGCGTGGACGCGTATGGCGCGCCGGCGAACGTCCCGTCGATGTCAATCGTCGGGGCGCCCAGTGTCACACCGGCCGTGGTCGATGCGACGCTGGCCCGAGAGGGCTCGCCGCTGGCCGGTCAGGGCGCCACTATCCTTGCGGAGGGACGCCGGGCGGGCATCGATCCGGTGTTCCTGTTGGCCGTCGTCGCGCAGGTCGACGTGCCGAACCCGCTGCCGGACGCGCTGCACAACGTCGGCCACGTCCTGGCCACGGCGGGTCAGCCCACCGCCGACGGCTTCCGCGTCTATCCGTCCTGGCAAGCCGGCATCGCGGGCTGGTACGGGCTGATGCGCACGCTCTACGTCGATCGCTGGGGATTGCGCACCCTCGACGCGGTCTGGCCGGTCTACGCGCCCGGCCCGCGCGAACAGGTCGAAGGCCAACTCGGCGCGCTGGAGGCCATGGTCACGGCCTGGCGCGCCCAATCCGCCGCATCGGCGCAGACCACGCCAACCGCGCAAGCCATCCCATCGCGGCCAGGAACGATGCACTAAGCGTCGTCGCACCCGCCACTTTTCCTCCCTCTTTCATGGCCCCTCCGGGTCCTGGCCCGGAGGGGCCTTCCCCTATCGCGCCCCCATTGCGACGGGCACAATGCGCAGCGTCTCGATGCAATGCGGCCCTATCTCCAGAGGGAGATGGATGATACCAGAGTCGTCCGCGCCCTCGATTTGAGCGAGGAGTTCGAGGGTGCGCTCGTCGAGGCTCAGGCGCTCGATGCGAGTGGCCGGGTGGAGCAGGCGCAACGTGCCCGACACGGGTCTGTCGCCGACGTTGAACAGCCGCAGCACGATGCCGTCGCCGTCCTCGGCGCCCTTGAGCGCGCTGACCTGCACGCCGGGCGCGTCCACCGTGAGGAAGCTCGCGCTCGAGGGTAGCGGACCGCTCGTTTGGGAGGCCGTGAGAGCGCGCAGCGGGAGGTGCGCCTGGCGCGCCTCGGCGACGACATCCTGCCAGGCGCCACTGTAGGGCAGCAGGCTGTAGGCAAAGGTGTGCCGGCCGGGGCACTGCGCCTCGGGCACGGGCATCTGCGGACCCGCCCCGCCCCGCCGCGTGGGGAGGTCGTCCCGCGAGAGCCAGCCCACGCAGCGCAAAAGGGTCAGGGCCACCGTCGTTCCTGTCCCGTTCGCCGACCGATAGGCCTCGTACTCGTGCAGGCCCACGTTGGTCAGGACCAGTCCATACTCAACTGTGTTGCCGTCATCCTCCGACGAGTCCGCGTGCAGCAAGACAAAGCCCTGCTGCGGCGCGGTCGCGCCGGGGTCCTCGATCCCGTCCGTCGTCCGGCGCGGCGGCGCGGTCGCGGCGCGGCCGTCGAGCCCGCGCTGCGCCACGTCGAAGGCCTGCTCGGCGTGGACGTGGTCGACGAGGAAAGGCACGCCGAAGGTCGCGCGCAGGCGGTGGTCGGTCGCCGTGTTGTCCACGGTCGTCTCGATGTCCACGCGCGGACTGCCCCTGGTCAGGGTCACCGTGCTGGCGATGCGCAGGGTGACGCGCTCGGGCGAGCGGGCGTCGCGCCCCTCGGTCAGGCCGGCCGGCACGCTCAATTCCTGCTCGATGCGCAGCCGGCCGCCCAAGGGATCGGGCTCGACGCGGATAGTGGGCGGGGCGGCCGGGCGGGTCACGGTCGTCTCGACAGCCGGGGGAGCGTAGGTATAGCTATCGCCCGCGTCGCCACCGTCGACGAAGGTGTTGCAGGGGCCGTAACTGACGCCGGCGCGGCGGTCGGTGATCGTCAGCGCGCCGCTGGTGGGGTTTGCCTCCACGATCAGCAGATCGGTCTCGATGCGATACAGTGCGCTGGCATCGCCTCCACTCGCTTCTCCCGCGGCCCCAACTGTGATGGGGACGGGCGAGACGCCCGCGCCCCCAGTGGCCACCGTGCTCCCCTCTCCCGACCGCGGGAGAGGGGTTGGGGGTGAGGGTTGCCCTGCGGCCAGGAGAGGGGTTGGGGGTGAGGGTTGCCCCGCGGTCGGGAGAGGGGTTGGGGGTGAGGGGTCCTCGTCGGTCGGCCGCAGCCACAGGGTGGTGTAGCCGTGGGCGGGGACGGCCGGGGCCAGCAGCTCCAGCTCGTGGTGCGCGGCGTGGTGCAGGTGCATGGTGACGGGCGCGGGGTCGGTCTCCCGCAGCAACGCGTCGATGCGCCAGACCTGCTCCTCGAGCTCCAGGCGCGACATGACGCCGCTCTCGCCGACGGTTGCTTCCACGAACAGGCCCGCGGGCGAGGCCTCGGCAAGGATGCTCTGCACGCCCATGCCCATGAAGCGGTTGTCCTCCAGCTGCGCGATCAGCGTCTCGGGCGCCGGGATCGTGTCGCGCGGCACGTCCATCACCGTCGACGGCTCGCCGCCGGCATTGCCGCTCCAATGGTGCAAGACGGGCTCCCCCGCGGCGTCGACGAGCCTGTAGCCAGCCGTCACGCCGGGGAGCTGCACGTCGAGCTTCACGCGCTCGGTGCGCGGCGTCTGGCCGCCGTTGACCACCACGATGGGCACGGTGTGCGCGGGCCAGCCGGCGGGCAGCGTCGTATCGACGGCCGCGCTGAGGCCGTCCAGCGCGCGATCGGTTAGAGCGACGGCGATCTGTTCCGCTTCGTCGAAGCGCGTACACATCTCGCGATGTACCTGGTCGATCGAGCAGCCGCAGATGCTGTCGTGCGGGTGGTTTTGCAGCAGCAGGCGCCAGGCTTCCCGCAGCTCACCCGCGGGATAGGGGGCGCCCTGGAGGTGCGCAAACACCGCGTAGGGCTCGGCCTGGCATTCCAGCAGCCCCTGGATCGTGACGTTGCGCCCCTTCAGGTAGGTGCGAGTGGAGAGCACGCCGGGCAGCAGGTGGACCGTCGCGGCGGCGCGCAGCTCGCCGCTCAGCGTCTCTACAGGGCGGCCAGCCTCGCGCAGGCGCGCGATGGCCGTCCGCAGGTCGGTCTGCTCGACGCGCCAGTCCGGCGCTAGCAACTCGTTGGCGGCCCTCAGCGCGGCGGGCAGCCCGGCCTGGATCGGCAGGTGGTCGTTGCCATTCATCAGCAGCACGCCGGGGCCGGTGGCGTTGGGTTCCAGCAACTCGCACAGCTGGCGCAGGCGGCCGGCCAGGGCCGCGGGCTCGGAGACAGGGAGGAACTGCGCGTTGCTGTAGCTCTGCGCCAGCAGCTCCAGCAGCACGCGGCTGCCGTCCGGCGCCTCCCACCACGTCTCGTTAGGGGTTGCCCCGGCGTCGACGCCCCGCCACAGCGCGGCGCTGTCGATGCCAAAGCCGGCGAAGACTTGCGGCAGTTGCGCAGGGTGGCCGAACTGGTCGGGGACGTACCCCACGGTCATGGAACGCCCATAGTCGCGCGCCATGCGCGTGCCGAGCATAAGGTTGCGCACGATGGCCTCGCCGCTGACCAGGAAGAGGTCGGGGTGGCAGTACCAGGGGCCAACGGCCAGGCGGCCGGCAGCGATCTGACTGCGCAGCCTCTGCGCGGCGTGGGGGCGCATGGCCAGGTAGTCGTCTAGCACGACGGTCTGGCCGTCGAGCAGGAAGTGGGTGAACGCGGCGTCCTGCTCCAGCGTCTCGAGGATGCCGTCGACGGTGCGCACAAGGTCGAGGCGGAATTGCTGGAAGGTCCGGTACCATTCGCGGTCCCAGTGCGTGTGGGAGACAAGGTAGGCAGTTTTGGTCATAGTGATGATTGTACCATCACGCCCTCCCAGTCGATGCGCGCGTCGACCAGGCGCGCCCCGGCGTTGGCCAGGGCGGCGCGCACGGCGGGGGCCCGCACGGGCTCGGCCAGGAAGACCAGGCAGCCCCCGCCGCCGGCGCCGCAGGCCTTGCCCGCCAGGGCGCCTGCCGCGTCCGCCGCGTCTAAGAGGGCATCGACCCGCGCATTTGTGATCGAAGGGTGCAGACGCTTCTGCGCCTCCCAGTTCCGGCGCATGCACGAGGCCACCGCCTCCATGTCGCCCGCGGCCAGCGCCTCGTCCATGCGCAGGGCCATGTCGCGGATGACGCCGAGGGTGCGCCCGACCGCCGCGTCGCCCCGTTCGTAGGCGCCCCACACGCGCTCGTGGATGTCGCCGGAGAGGCGCGCGCTGCCGCTGTAGCACAGCACCAGGCGCTCCTCCAGCTCCGCGCGCCGGTCGGCGCCCAGCTCCAGCGGCCGGACGTCGATGTCGTGACCCTCGCGGAAGATCATCAGGTTGACGCCGCCGAGGGCGGCCGCGTACTCGTCCTGTTTCCCGCCGCGCAGGCCGAGCAAGGCGGCCAGATCGCAGGCCTCGCGCGCCAGGACCCTCTTGTCGGGCGCGGCGCCCATATTGGCATGGATGAGGGCCAGCCAGGCCACGCTGAGCGACGCCGACGAGCCGAGGCCAGCGCCGGCCGGCAGGTCGAGCCCGTACGAGACGCGCAGGCTTTGGTCCCGCTCCCCGTCTCCGTCGCCCTCGTCCCGATTCTTCTGTTCAGCGCCGCCCCCGTCCCGGTCAGACTCTCGCGTGGAGCGGATGTCGCCGGTGACGTACTGCGCGATGGCCACGTTGAGGACCGCGCCGCCCTCGCGGGCCGCAAAGGGGGGAATGTCGCTCCAGCCGCCGGCCAGGTCGATGCGCAGCGGCGTCCGGCACTCAATCTTCACGTTTTGTGTCTCCTGCTCTGTTCGTGTTTCTTTGCAGTATAGGAGAGTTGCCCGCCGTTGGCGCAAGATACCGCAAATGCGGGATGTGCAACCGACCGGCGGCTCCTATACTTTTGGGGGAGTGGGTAGGGACGGACGGGCTGGCCTATACGAGCTATAGTAGTATAGGCCCAACGATCCGCGTCGCGCGGCATCGCTTGCCGGCTGGCCCAACCCTCATAAGCCTCCGATAACGAGTCAGGATCGGAAGAATCTATGATACCCCCCCCCGCGCGGTCCGCGGTCATGCGCCTCGGCAGCATCGAGTTTGTCTTGCGTCCCGCCGCCTTCCTCCTCTATGGAGGCATCGCCGCCGCCCTCGACGTGACGTTCTTACCCTTCGTGCTGCCCGGCCAACCCGCGCTGGTGTATCACGCCCTGGCCCTGGCGGTCATGTTGTGCAGCATCGCGACGACTCTGCTGCACGAGGGTGGGCATGCCCTGGCCTACCTGTCGCAAGGTATCCGTCCCGTGCGCATCACCCTGCGCGGCGGCGGCGCCGGCTGCGCCGCTATGGTCGACGAGGATATCCCCTCTCGCGCGCTGGTCCGCGCCCTGGCCGGGCCGGCCGTGACCCTGGCCATCGTCAGCGGCCTGTTGGCGGCCTGGCTGGTGCTGCCCTTGCCGGTCGACTGCCGCGTCGTCGCCGCCACGCTGGCCACGTTTAGCCTGTTCGACCTCGTCTTCAACACGCTGCCCTGCCATCCCCGCTGCGATGGGACCTTCGCCTTGCGCGCCCTGCTCCAACTCGTCCAGGGGCGACGCCCGGACGACTTCGCGGTGCTCTATCTGTGGCGGCCGCCGATCCTGGCGGCGGCGGCGTTGAGCGCCCCGTTGATCGCCGCCGCGATCGGCCATCCGCTGTCCAACCCCATGACGACGGTGGCTGTCGCCGGCGGCCTGGCGCTCCTCCTGGTCCCACCCGGCGCGTTGCTGTGGCGCTCCCTGCGCTCCCTGCGCTCCCGCCCGGCCCCGCTGCCCTCGTCCTGACACCGCAGTATCCGTCGTTTGCCATGCGACACATGCGGACTGGCCCCGACCAGCTGCGCTTGACGGACTGACCCCGACCAGCTGCGCTTGACGGACTGACCCCCGACCGGCTGCGGCCGGTCCCGGTCCAGCCGGCTGGGGCCAGTCCCGGTCCAGCCAGCAGTCGCAGGTCAGCTTCCACAGTTTCAAGGCGCATCCCTTCCGGACCATGCGCCGGCCTCCTCTCTGCTACACTGTACTGTCGATGGGGTGAGGCATGACAATGCGGGGAGCGAGGGGTGATGATCGTCGGACGCGCGGAGATCCAGCGCCGCGAGGACGCCGAGCTGGCTCCCTACGCTATCCGTAGCGCCCGTTCGCGCGGACGGCGCATCGCCGAGCCCGAGGACCCCTACCGCACCCCCTTCCAGCGCGACCGCGACCGCATCATCCACTCCTCGGCCTATCGCCGGCTGGGCAACAAGACGCAGGTCTTCATCACCTTCGAGGGCGAGCACTATCGCACCCGCCTGACCCACACCGAGGAGGCGACCCAGATCGCGGTCTCGGTGGCCCGCGCCCTCGCCGCCAACCAGGACCTCACCGAGGCGATCTCGCGGGCGCACGACCTTGGCCACGCCCCTTTTGGCCACGCCGGACAGGACGCGCTGGCCGCCAGGATGGCGGGGCGCGGCGGGTTTGAGCACAACGTGCAAACCCTGCGCGTGCTCGACGACCTGGAGGTGGAGTACGCGGGGTTCCGCGGGCTCAACGTGACCATGGAGGTCCGCGACGGCGTGCTGGCGCACGGCGGCGCCCAGGACGACCACGAACACCGGGTCGAGCCGCTCGTCCTTCCGAGCCGTCCGCCGCTCGGACAACCGTCGATCGAGGCCCAGATCGCCGACGTGGCCGACGAGATCGCCTACGGCTGCCACGACCTTCAGGACGGCCTGGCCTCCGGTCTGGTGCGGCGCGAGGACGTGGCGCGCGCCGGCCTGCCCTGGTGGCAGGAGGCCGTCCGGGCCATCACCCCGCGTGACGGCGCGCTGTCGCCCGACCTGGAGCGGCGGCGCGTCAAGGGCTACTTGATCAACCGCTTCATCTCCGATCTGATCGTGGCCAGCGCCGCCCGCCTCGGGGATGTTGGCGCACCGGACGAGGCGCCGCTACTGCCCGCGCGCGTGATCGAGTTCTCGTCGCCCGTGCGCGCCATGCGCGAGTCCCTGCACTCCTACCTCGCCGCGCACCTCTACCGGCACCAGGAGGTCGTGACCATGGGCGAGAAGGCCAAGCGCCTGCTGGCGGAGCTGTTCGACGCCTACGCCGCCACCCCCGACCAGTTGCCCGCCGCGGTCCTGGCGCGCGCGGCCGCCGGCCTCTCGCTCGACCGCGCCATCTGCGACCACATCGCCTCGATGACCGACCGCGGCGCCGTGCGCGAGCACCACCGCCTCTACGACGTCGACGCGCAGGTGCTGCCGTAGGCGCCAGCTGCTCAGGGCTGCCATGTCCTGGCGCTGTCCGGCACGTCCGCGCCTGCGCCAGGGATCGGAGGGACCACGCAGAACTCGTTGCCGCAAGGGTCCTCCATCACCCACCACTGCTCGATCCGGGCCTGTCGCCGCGCCCCCAGCGCCTCCAGCCGCGCCACCTCCGCCTCGACGTCGTCGCTCGTGATGTCCAGGTGGACGCGGCTCTTGGCGGTCTTGGGCTCCGCCACGCGCTGTAGCCCGAGCGAGAGGCCGCCGGGGACGCCGCCGAGGAAGACATAAAACTCTTCCCGCTCGCCGGCCGTCGCTCCCAACGCGCCTGTCCAGAAGGCGACGCCGGCGTCGAGGTCGTCGCAATCGATGATGATCGTGCTCAGCCAACTGTGGTGCATACCTATCTTCCCTTTCGGTTCGCGGTTATAACGAACGGTATCAGGCTACCACGGTCGGGATGTCAGGGCTATACTCTCCAAAAGGGCCGCCTCGCGACCATGCCCCGATGCGGTAGCATAAATATGGACGTTGCCCGTGTGCGGCCGCGCTCTCTCGCGGCCGGAGGCCGGGGACGCGAGAACCCGTTGTCGTGGATAGGAAGGACACCCATCATGGCCATCGCGACCTGTCCGGCCTGCTCCGCGCGGATCGGGCCGCTCGACCGCTCCTGCGCGGCGTGCGGCTCAACCATCGTCGCGCCGGCCATCGTCACGGGCGTGCCCGATGGCGCCTGCCCCACCTGCCGGGCGCCCGCCAGCGCCATCGACGCCGACGGCTTCTGTAGCGTCTGCGGGACACAGCGCCGGGAGCGGGAACACATCGAGGTTGCGCTCTCCCCGACGCTGGCCGGTGTGACCGACCGCGGCCTGCGCCACGGCCGCAACGAAGACGATCTCGCCGCGCGCGACCTGCCCGCACGGGGTTCCCGTGTGCTGGTGGTCTGCGACGGCGTCTCGCAATCGCAAGCGCCCGACCTGGCGTCCCGAGCAGCGTCCACGGCCGCGTGCGCGTCCCTGGCCGCGGCCCTGGACGGCGGCGAGGCGGGAGAGGTGACAGAGGCAAACCCGGATGCGGCCCTGCGCGCGGCCGTGACACGGGCACAGGAGGCCGCCCGCGCGGTCCCTTATTCCGTGTACGCCCTGGAGGACGCGCCGGCCACGACGCTTGTCGCCGCCATCGTGCAGGGGCGGCGCGCGACGATCGGCTGGGTCGGCGATAGCCGCGCCTACTGGATTCCCGCCCCGGCCGATGTCCCAGCCGACATCCCGGCCAACGCCGACAATGGCGTGCGCTTGCTGACCCGCGACCACTCCTGGGCGGCCGAGGTCGTCGCGGCGGGGCTGATGAGCGACGAGCAGGCGACGCGCGCGCCGCAGGCCCATGCCATCACCCGCTGGCTCGGCGCGGACGTGGCCGACGACCCGCGCGCCGACGTGGCCACGTTCGAGGCGCCGGGGGCCGGCGCCTTCCTGCTCTGCACCGACGGCCTGTGGGGCTACCTCGAGACGCCCGATCACCTGGCGACATTGACCCGTGACGCCTGGGCCGACGCCGCCACGATGGCCAGCGCGCTCGTCACCTTTGCCCTTCGGCGCGGGGGACGCGACAACGTGACCGCGCTGGTCGCGATCCACGAGTAGCAGGACAGGTTGCGGACGGGTTTGGCAGGGTCATGCCATTGTCGATCCCGTATCCTGTACATGGATCGTCGGCGGCTCGGCACGAACATCCGACATCTGGCAATCGACAACTCGTTCCACGTCGCCGCGCAAGGCCGCCACGTCCACGCCCAGGCAGGTAGGGGCGTAGGGGGCCAGCAGGTCCAGGCCCGCGCGAAGTTTGCTCAGCGCGCCGCGCCTGTTGCCGCGGCGCAGGTGGTAGAGGCCCACGCCGACCAGCAGGATGCCCTGGTAGAGGTAGCGCACGGGGTCGGGCTCATGGCGCCACAACTCCTCCAGCGTCTCATGGCACTCCCAATACTCGCCCCGGTTGAACTGGTCGATCCCGGTCAGCAGCCCCTCCGGAGGGGGACCGTCGCAGCGGGCTGTCCGGCGCGGCGTCCCTTTGGGGATAAGTGGTAGACCGGTGCGCGGGCTGAGCGGATGCTGTGGATTAGCCATCAATTGCTATTTACCAGCCCTTCACGCACCATGATGATAGTAGGTGTATAGGACGCCGGTCCCAACGGTGTTACCCGCGAGAGTCGCTCGTCGGGTCCTCCGCCCTTTTGCGTCTGAGAGGATGCTGGTCGAGTATAGCACGAAAGAGAGGGGCCGCATCCTGCCGTCGCCGATAGGACGACGGGCACGCGCGGCACGATGTATGGCCGGCCAGGAGAGCAACGAAGCGCGGGACGCGTGGTTGCGCCGCCTCAAGCATGCGGTCGACGCGGGCTACTACCGCACCGAGTCGGCGGAAGGCGAGCAAACGGCTTTCCCCTGGCAGGGGCATACCTGCGGCGACTGTCCTTTCTGGCTGCACGATGTCTGCACGGTCTACCAGATCGCACGCCCCGCCAACGCGCATACCTGCCGCTACTTCGACCGTCCCCACCGCGAACAAGGCCGCGCCCGCCTGTACCGGCGGCGCTGGGAGCTTTTACGGAGTGACTAGTGGCTAGTGGTTAGTGACTAGTTCTAGTCACTAACCACTAGCCAC